>Ga0209828_1000828_pt1 | contig 29326 bp, 28 predicted proteins | sample MaitaG_FD_187429 | JGI IMG/M metagenome (GOLD analysis project Ga0209828, IMG submission 187429) | Marine algal microbial communities from Maine, USA - Maine_Asex2 metaG (SPAdes) (version 2) | ecosystem: Host-associated > Algae > Red algae > Unclassified | place: Maine, USA | collected 2015-01-05
GCTGGGCGGATGGAAAGAGTACTATACCAACAAAAGACCACCTGGGTCAAAAACCTTCGCATGGGGATTAGAAAAATTTGAAAATATGTGCTTCGCTTTTTCTTTTCAAGATGTGTCCTAACGACAGGTCTTACATACTCGCTATTTCGCTCGGTACTTCACTCGCTCGGTACTTCACTCCGTTTCGTACTGCTCCTTCGGAGCATATTTCAGGTGCCTTACAGAAAAAGCGCTTCGCGCTGGTTATAAATGGTATTATGAGGGTGTTTGTCCCGGTGGGACAAGGGTGTCAGTATTATTAAAACAGGATAACGTTTTACACTTATTAAGCTTATAGGCGTGTAACGATAGCACCCTTGCAAAGCACATACCCTTCTAAAGGAAAAACCCTAACGCTTTAGCGTTCTAACCGTTAACGCCATCAACTAATTATCTAAGGTAATTTCTCCCCCGTAGAAGCAACCCACAACTTAAACCAATCGTCTCGCTCTAATTTTATTGCTGCTGCAGTACTTGCTGTCTGTATGCGTTCGGGTTTTGACGTACCTAAGACTGGGACTATTCCTGATGGATGGTTAAGTAAAAACGCTAGTAGAAGTTCTGCTTTTTTACAATTGTATTTTTCACAAATTTCTTTTGATTCTCTGTCTATTCGTTTCTGTTTATCTGTTTCTGGAGTAGTCATCAGAGTACCACTCCCTAACGGAGACCAAGCCATTGGGCGCACTCTATACTTTTGACATTGTAAAACAGTCCCATCTAAAAATGGATCTAGCTTAGCCAAAGATGCCTCGATCTGGTTCGTCACTAATTCAACATATCCATTGAGCGTTTCAAATTGGTCGGTTGTAAAATTGGATACACCAACAGATCGCACTTTGCCGCTTTTTATTAATTCTTCAAACGCTTCTGCGATTTCGTGAGGCGACATAAATGGACTAGGCCTATGAATGAGCAGCAAATCTATATAGTCTGTGCCCAAGGCTGCAAGCGAATTCTCAACAGAGAGTAGAATATGTTTTTTGCTTGTATCGTAAGAATGGATGCTATGCTTAGGCCTATTGGGTCCTGTGAGTTTGATACCACACTTTGTAATTAACTGGATTTTATCTCTAGTATAACGACTCTTCTTAAATGCTTTTCCAAATCGCTCTTCCTCCATATAGTCTCCATAAATATCCGCATGGTCAAACGTCGTGATTCCAACTTCAACTGAGCTGTCTATAAGTTCAGTAATTTGTTCTGTTTCTAGTTTAGCACCCCAGTTTCCCCATTTCCACACACCTGTGACTATTCTAGAAAATGCTGGACTGTTTTTACTGTATTGAATATTATTTAACAACATGGGTTGAAGTTAATTAATGAGAGGCAATGAATGATGAATGATGAATAATTAATAATGGAGAGCTGAATTTTAAATCCTTAATACCAGTGAGCAACGCGAACAAATACCCGTGAATGAAGTGAACAAACACCCGTGAGCGCAGCGAACAAATACCGTGAACGAAGTGAACCCTAGCATCAGGCAATGAATGATGAATGATGAATAATTAATAATAGAGAGCTGAATTTTAAATCCTTAATACCAGTGAGCAACGCGAACAAATACCCGTGAGCGCAGCGAACAAATACCCGTGAATGAAGTGAACTAACACCGTGAACCAAGTGAACCCTAGCATCAGGGGTAGTAAGAAGCACGCAAAATTGCGTGCGTCACCAGCCCTGCTGGGGACCGGAACGTACGTGGAGTTCTGGATGACCCGACCCCAACGGGGAGATGCCCAAAAAGACATGTTCTAAACATTCTTAGTACTTAATAGCGCATGAAAAGGTTTTACTGTTATTTTTGCAGCAAGTACGATGACATGTTAGACAAATTAGAGGCTATATACAATAAGTTTATTCAATTAGAAGAGCGGTTAGCGGATCCTACTATCATCTCTGATATGAAGAATTTTACGAAGATTAATAAAGAATATAAGGGGCTTCAGCCTGTTGTAGAGGCGTATCATGAGTACAAAAACATCTTAGGTAATATTGAGGATGCCAAGGAAATGCAAAAAGATGAGGATGCGGAGATGAAAGCGATGGCGAAGGCGGAATTAGAGACTTTAGGGCCAGCGCTAGAAGAGTTAGAAGCTAAAATTAAAATCCTGATAATCCCTAAGGATCCTACAGATTCCAAAGATGTGATTTTCGAAATTCGTTCTGGTGCCGGCGGGGATGAAGCAAGTATTTTTGCGGGTGATTTATATAGAATGTATTCCAAATATTTTGAAACTCAAAATTGGAAAACGGAAGCGGTTGATATTAATGAGGGTTCTGTAGGTGGGTATAATAAGATTGTATTGGAGGTGCGTGGTAATGATGTGTACGGTAAACTTAAGTTTGAATCAGGTGCACATCGGGTGCAACGTGTTCCCAAGACAGAGTCGCAAGGGCGTGTGCATACTTCTGCAGCAACAGTGGCCGCTATTCCTATTTTCGATGTAGAAGAAATTAATATCAGAAAAGATGAATTACGTACGGATACTTTTCGCGCAAGTGGTGCCGGTGGACAGCATGTGAATAAGACGGAATCCGGTGTGCGTTTTACACACCTTCCTACTGGAATTGCTGCAGAAAGTACGGACTCTAGATCACAACATAAGAACAGAGACATTGCTATGCAACGTCTATATGTGAAGGTGCGTGAAGTGCAACAAGAGAAGCAGTATTCTGAACAAAAGGAACGCAGGAAGTCTTTAGTGGGATCAGGAGATAGGTCAGATAAAATTAGAACCTATAATTTCCCGCAAAACCGTGTTACTGATCACCGCATTGGCCTAACCCTCTATAACTTGGACAAAGTGATAGAAGGAGACATAGAAGGCATTATAGAAGCACTGCAGGTGGCTGAAAATGCAGAGAAAATGCAGTCTAGCGATTCTATCTAGTCCAATTTATAATATTTAACCTAACCTATTTTGCCTCTAAAAGCTAGGTTTTCATATATAATTCCCTCATTATATATCTTATTCAAAGATTTCTTTCCTCCGTACATTAAATCTTTTTGATTTGGCATAAGTTTTGGATTAGTAGGTTTGAATTGATATGCCATGAGTAGAAAGTTAACCCATTTTGCATGTAGCCTTTGCGCTATCTTTTGTTATGTATTTAGTAGCTCTTTTTCTGTGGAAACAGACTTCGATGCGATGCAATATATAAACACGTATAAAGACATTGCCATTGCAGAAATGCATAGAACAGGTATCCCCGCAAGTATCAAATTAGCACAAGGAATGCATGAGTCACAATACGGTAAAAGTAGACTTGCTACTCAAGCAAATAATCACTTCGGAATAAAATGTAAAACGTACTGGACAGGTGGAAAATTCTACCACAAAGACGACGATTACAAAAACGGAGAACTAATAAATTCTTGTTTCAGGTCTTACTCTACTGAGTTAGATTCTTACATCGACCACAGTAATTTTTTAGTCCATAGCGAACGATATGCATCGCTTTTTGAACACGATAGAACTGAATATGAAAAGTGGGCGTATGGTCTTAAGACTTGCGGCTATGCAACTGATCTTCGTTACACTAAAAAATTAATTAGTAAAATAGAAAAATACAACTTGAATCAATATGACTGGAGTCCAAATCCATTTGCACAAGCTCCCTCAAACTATTGATTTAAGTCGAAAATATTTATCCATAGCTTTATGGGCAGTGACAATAACGATTGTTCTGCCTGTTTTTTTTTAAGATATGCTAAGAAAATATAATATATTTGGGTTATAAACCGACCTGGGCTGTCCAAGTTTTGGAGGCAATAAACCAATCTGAGGAATTTGATGGAATCTAATTCTGAACCTAATTCTTCAAGACGCGGTGGCTTAGGTCCTTTTTTTTACTGTGGACCAGACAAAATCTTCTCTTCTCTCTTCTTTAGCGGATTCGCGTGTATTTCCTTATGTAGTTTTTTATTTCGGACTAGATCAATCGCTAAATTTATAGCGGAACGCATTGAACCTGGATCAGCCATGTTTCTTCCCGCTAAATCATACGCAGTACCATGATCTGGGCTTGTACGTACAACCGGCAAACCTGCAGTGTAATTTACACCCTGGCCAAAAGAAAGTGTTTTAAAAGGTATCAGACCTTGGTCGTGATACATTGCCAAAATACCATCTACTTTTTTAAACTTTGAAGAACCAAAAAATCCATCTGCGGGATAAGGGCCCATTGCTAAAATGCCATTCTTTTTTGCCTCAATAATTACTGGCCTGACAAGTTGCTCTTCTTCTTTTCCAATAGCACCATCATCACCCGCATGTGGATTGATACCAAGAATAGCCATTGTCGGTTTTTCTATTCCAAAGTCCTGACGCAATGTTCTATTTAGGAGTTTTAGTTTTGTTTTTATTCTGTCGAGAGTAATCTTTTCTTTTAATTCAAACAGCGGTTCATGGTTTGTTACAAGAGCAACTTTAAGCGTATCAGACACCATCATCATAAGTGAATTCTTAGTTCCAAATTTCTCCGTCAAAAACTCTGTGTGTCCAGGATATTGAAAGCCTGCTAGCTGCATTGCCTTCTTATGAATCGGCGCAGTTACTATTGCATCAATCAAACCTTCTTTTGCATCTTGTGTTGCTCGGTCAAGTGAGATATGTGCAAATTTTCCACCTTGTTCTGTAATCTCTCCAAGTTCAATGTTTACATCTTCATTCCAGCAATTCAGTACATTGGCTTTATTGCGATATGCGTTCTTTGCATCGCCAATGGAAGAAAAAGAAAAGTCTACACTTTTTACAATGTTCTTATGGTAGGCCATAAGCTTTGAAGAACCGTAAATGATAGGAATTATGTGTTGCGTGGCGGGATTCCCTGCAAGTGCTTTAATAATCACTTCTGGTCCGATGCCATTCATATCCCCTATTGTGATGCCTATTTTAACCTTATCCATGATAATTCCTATACTTTTGCACGAAGATAAGCTATCCCAAGATGTTTTTTAGTTTCTTAGCAATATTCATCCACATACATTGAAAGCAAAAAAGAAATACGGTCAACATTTCCTCAAAGACGACACGATAACAGAGGAAATCGCTACTTATATCGCAGAAGCAAATGTGGATAATCTACCCCTATTAGAAATAGGCCCTGGTAAAGGAGCGCTCACAATGCGACTTATCGGAAAGAAGCAGAAAGTACACTGTGTGGAGGTGGATGAAGATATGGTCAAGCACTTAGAAAAACAAAACCTGGGCGTTGAGATCATCCAATCGGATGTTTTGGAGCTTAACCCGTTTAAAGTAATGGATGGAAATCCTTTTTTCCTATGTGGCAATTACCCGTACAACATATCTTCACAAATTCTTTTTTGGATGTTAAGCGCACGTGACATTATACCACATATGGTAGGTATGTATCAGTATGAAGTTGCAGATCGTATCTTGTCTCCACCAAACAGTAGAAAGTATGGAATTCTAAGTGTGCTTTGTCAAGCGTTTTATGACTGTAGCTTTTTACTAGAGGTTCCGCCGGAGTCCTTTAACCCTGCGCCTAGAGTAAACTCAGCTGTCATCTTGTTAACACGAAATAAAACAAAGACATTAGACTGCGATGAAAAACTGTTTAAGCGTATTGTAAAAATGAGTTTTGGTCAGAGGAGAAAAAAATTAAGCAACTCTTTAAAATCTTTAAGCGAGGATAGAACTATTTTTGATCATTCTTTATTTAATAAAAGAGCGGAACATTTATCCGTTCAAGATTTCGTAACTATTACACAGATATTAAACACAGACTAAAGATGGGATTAGAAGAAAAAATCAACACCGACCTTAAGGCGGCTATGAAGTCAAAAGACAAAGTTGCTCTTCGGGGCATCCGTGCTATAAAATCTGCAATTCTTCTAGCTAAGACGGATGGCAGTGGTAAAGAACTCGACGACGCTGCAGGTATAAAAATTATTCAGAAGCTTATCAAGCAGAGACAAGATTCCCTAGACATTTACGACAAACAGGGACGTGAAGATTTAGCTGTTGTAGAACGCGAGGAAATTGAAATCTTGCAACGCTATCTACCTGAGCAAATGAGTGCAGAAGAATTGGAAGTGGTGTTAAAAGATATAATTACTCAGACTGGCGCTGCATCTATGAAGGACATGGGGAAGGTTATGGGGCTCGCATCGGCGAAACTTGCAGGAAAAGCAGACGGTAAAACTATCTCAAGCACCGTAAAAAAACTGTTGTCTTAATCAAGGTGTCGCAGCATCAAGATTTCGAGGTATCCAGGTGAGACGGGTATGTGAGGTGTTGGATACAGAAGATAACTCAAGGATATAGTATTATATTCAACTATTAAAAAAGCCTTAACAGACACTGGGGAATGGATTTGTCCTCCCTTTTGTTATACCTTTATACAATGCGCAGATTTATGTACAAAATAGGACTTTTCATTCTCTTAGGCTTTATGTCTTTTGCTGTGCAAGCACAGGATAGTTGGCACATACTCGCACAAGTAGAAATGGATAAAAGTTATGATCCAGAATTTGGGATTGAAACTATGATTCCAAAGATCAGTGCATCCACAAATGCAATGAATGGGCATACGGTCATGTTAAAAGGATATATTATCCCGCTTACTGGAAAGGTAGAACAGAGTCATTTTATGTTTTCTAAATTTCCGCAAAACATGTGTTTCTTCTGTGGCAAGGCTGGACCAGAATCTGCAATTCAGGTATTCATGAAAGACGGTAAAAAACTAGCGTTCACTTCTGAAAAAATTATGTTAGAAGGAAAACTAATAATTCATAATGACAACTCTAGTGGACTTCTATACACTATGGAAGATGGTGAAATAATAAAATAAAAATGAAGCTTTTAAAATACACGCAAATATTACTTTTTTGTTTTTCCGTTGTCGCAGTTTCAGCGCAAGAAGCGAAGAAACCAACCTTGTGGAAAACACTTTCCAAAATCACTTACAAAAAGGAATATGATGAACTTATGGGTTTTAAAATTGACAAACCTGTATTTAGTGATGCCATCAAAGAGTTGTCCGAAACAGAAGTAACGGTAAAGGGCTATATCATTCCTGTAGAAGGATACAAATCTCACAATGAATTTATACTATCTGCTTTTCCTTATAATATGTGTTTTTTCTGCGGTGGCGCTGGTCCTGAGACGGTCATGGAGGTAGAAGCTATAAAAGGGGTAGAATATACTGCAGAACCCATTGTTTTAAAGGGAAAACTCACTTTAAACGCAGAAGATATCAATAGGTTGATGTTCCTCCTAAAGGACGCTGTTATAGTAGAATAAGCGCCAAAAATCATATTTCAAGGAGTCCTTAAATTCTTGGCACTTATCGTCAAGTACGTATCAAATACTTTGTCTATTTTCACGAGCTAAAGTTCTACAATCAATACAGACAACAGTCATAACGATTCTGAAAAGGTTCTAGACTCTATTAAGATGTCAAGAATTATTCCTCCTGTCCTTATAGGTCTAGTGGTGGTTGTCTACATGATGTGGAAACAGTTGGATGTGGATCAAATGAAAGAGATTCCATGGACAGGACTAACTATTTTTTGGATTGCACTTTCTATCTTTTTGTTCGTTCTTAGGCACTTGTTTTATGCCTGGCGTTTAAAAATTCTTACGGGTAAATCATTTAGCTGGTCAAAGTGTATTGAGTTGATATTTATTTGGGAATTTTCATCTGCTGTTTCACCGAGTAGTATTGGTGGGTCTGCTGTTGCCCTTTTCTTATTAGCACAAGAAAAAATTGGTGCCGCAAAAACAGTTTCTGTTATTCTTTATACGATGGTCTTGGACACGCTCTTCTTTTTGATTACAATTCCTCTTCTTGTTTTTACGATTGGACCACATGTAATCAGGCCGGGTCTTACAAATTTTAACTTAAGTGGTTACACGCTTACGCTCTTTATCATATATATCTTCGTTTTTTCATACGGTATCATCTTTTTTTATGGTTTATTTTTTAGTCCTGAAAAAATTAGAGCCCTGTTGCTTTGGTTATCCAATCGCAAATGGTTGAAACGATGGAAAGAAAATTTATCACAAATAGGAGATGACGTTGTGAAAACAGCTAAAGAAGTTAGTGAAGAAAATATGTTTTTCCACTTTAAGAGCTTTTTTGCTACTTGTGGGGCTTGGATAACACGTTTTCTTGCTATAAACTGCCTTATTATAGCTTTAATCCATGACACTCCTCTTGATGGCTACACACAGTACCTCTTGTATGGTAGAGCAGAAATCATGCACTCTATCACACAATTTAGCCCTACTCCTGGTGGAGCAGGCGTTATGGAGTACTTGTTTGGTGGGTTCTTTACAGACTATATTCCTAAGGGTATCGCATTTCTAGTAGCCCTTCTTTGGAGAATAATTACATATTATCCGTACCTCATTGTTGGAGTTATAATTATTCCTAACTGGTTTCGTAATGTCATGAACAGAAGAAGGATAGAAAAACTAGATAAGACATAATACATTTGTTCTAACTTTGAATTCATAATTTACTTCTATGAAATATCTAAAATGGCTACTTGCCTTAATCGTACTTCTTATAGTTATTGCATTTTTATTTCTACAGATAACAAATGAAAAAGAGCCTGTTGGTGCTGCTGGTTCTGAAGCGGATACATTGGCAATGGAAATGCAAAATGCGCTGAACAAAGATGCATTTGATAAACTCAATTTTTTGCAATGGACTTTCTTTAGAGGGCAACACCATTATCGCTGGGACAAAAAAAATAACGTTGCAGAAATTCTTTGGGATGACAATAAGGTCATTATGCAATTGGATTCACATAAAGGACTTGCCTTTCAAAATCAGGCACCTGTTTTAGATACGATACAGCGTAACGCACTTATGAATGAGGCTTGGAAATATTGGTGTAATGATTCTTTTTGGCTTCTCGCTCCTTTCAAGGTGTTTGATTCGGGAACTACTCGAAGTTTGGTGCAGGAAGACGGAAAAACCAAGCTCAAAGTGACATATCATGCCGGAGGTGTAACGCCAGGGGATGTGTATCTATGGGAGTTAGGACCTGATAAAAAGCCTATAGGTTGGAAGATGTGGACCAGTATTATTCCAAAGAAAGGCTTTGAGACCACTTGGGAAAGATACATTGAGCTGCCCGGTGGAGCACAAATTTCTACCTTTCATAGCAATGCGCTAATTGACATGGAAATGAAAAACATCAAAGGAGCACATAATTTGTCAGAACTTGGTTGGTTAGAAAACACATTTAAATACCAGTAGTATCATGCGCATAGTTTCATACAACGTAAATGGCCTAAGAGCAGCTATTAAAAAAGGCTTAATTGATTGGCTTAAAGAAAACAAGAAAATAGATATTTTTTGTGTGCAAGAGACAAAATCACACCTTGAGCAAATACCCGTTGAACTTTTTAAAGAGATTGGTTACAACGTCTATTGGGAACAAGCAGTAAAAAAAGGTTATAGTGGCGTTGCTACATTTTCCAAAACCAAAGCAACGAAAGTTGTCAATGGAATAGGAATAAAAAAATATGACATAGAGGGTCGCGTCTTACGCACTGACTTTAAAGACCTCACTGTTCTAAATATTTATTTTCCTTCTGGCTCCAGTGGTGAAGAACGACACAAGTTTAAAGTCAAGTTTTTGAACGACTTATATCCGGAAATGATAGAACTCAGAAAGAAAAGGAAAAAAGTGATTGTGGTGGGCGATTATAATGTTGTTCACAAAGACTTAGACATACATAACCCTACTAGAAGGGATAATCCCTCTGGTTTTAGGCCTGAAGAACGCGAATGGATGACAAAATGGTTCTCTACGGGCTTTAATGATGCCTTTAGGATGAAGAATCCAAAGAAAGAGGAGTTTAGCTGGTGGAGCTACCGAGCAGGTTCTAGAGCGCGTAATAAAGGCTGGAGGATTGACTATATCTCTGTTTCTGATGCTCTGGCGGATTCTGTCAAGAAATCTGGTCACTACCAAGACGCGGTGCATTCTGATCATTGTCCCGCATGGGCAGACATAAAAATTTAAACCCTAAAGATGGGAGTATCCGTTAGAAAAATAATACAACGTGATTTACAAGAACTTAAATCAGTTTTAGATTCAATCGAATTATTTCCTTCAGAAATTTTGGAAGAAATGATTGCGGATTATTTTCAGAATCCTGATTCTCCTAAGCTTTGGTTTACTGCGATAGAAGAGAATGACGTACTTTCTATTGGATATTGTGCACCTGAAAAACTTACAGTTGGTACTTACAATCTTTTAGCGATTGGCGTTTTAAAAAGTAAGCAAGGAATGGGAATTGGAAAAGCGATGATGACTTACCTTGAACAAGAGTTGAAAAGTCAAAATCAAAGATTACTCATAGTTGAAACATCTGGTCTTCCAGAATTTGTATTGACTAGACGATTTTATGAGAATTTAAACTACAAGAAGGAGGCTGTTCTTAAAGACTTTTGGGATGAGGGAGACGATAAGGTTATTTATTCTAAGAAGTTGGCATAACCATGTCTAGTCCAATGAATTCAGCATCTCTTTAAGGTGTGAAGTGTCTTTTTCTTGGCTTTCACTTAAAGAAATTGCTTTTTGAATAGCTGCAGAAGCCTCTTTTGTATCTCCTTTCAGAACTAAGATTTTAGCAAGCAGTTCAAAGTAATTCGTATCCTGATTATGCAGCTCTATTGCTTTGTTTATCCATAATTCGCTCTGTTTTATTTGGTTTTCATTCGGGTCGTCCGTGAGTAATGTTTGTGCCAATCTGTACATCTCTTTATGGTCCAACTTGTTTTGCTTATCTAAATATCTCTCTGCAAATTCTAGGTACTTTGTTTTATTCTCGTCCTCATGTAATCGTGTCAAAAAATACTTATACGCATTCACTATATTGTTGTGCGGGTCAATGTAACTAAAAAGTTCAATTGCTTTTTCTAAGGTCGGGCGAGGGTATCCATTGTACAAGGTATTGTATACTAGGTATTCAATGGTGTTGACTACTTTTTCTTCACCAACATATGCATTAAATAATTCTCTGTTCTTTATGAGAAAATTAAATTCATCCGAACGTGTAGTATAAACAAAGTCGTGAATAAATTTTATGTTTTCTTCCGTCGACCAATCTTTCTGTGTAATTAAATAGCTTCGGGCTGCTTCTCTATGCGTGCCGTCCATAAGCCGCATTCTGAAGTACGCTTCTTTAAGTAAGATCTCTGGAGGTAGATCTACATCACCGTCTAACACAAATAGAATTTTCTCGTCTTTGATCTCTGCTGCTTGAACAACGGGTGTCTCTGACACTGGTTCTGCTGGTTTTATTAAAACTGGTGGTGGTTCTACTGCTTTTGTCTGTATTGGCTGTTTTTGGACAGGTGGACTTGCTGCTATGGTTTCTGTTGAAAATGGTTTAGTAACTGCCTTTGCAATTTGTAGTAATTCAGCTGGACCTACAACGCCATTATCCAACTTAATACGCACATTCCCATACTTGTCCAAAATTAAGATAGTAGGTAAAAATACAACTCCATATTTTAAATCGACTACTTCCCCTATCTGGGTGTCCATATCATATTTTACATTGATGAAGTTCGCATTAAAATAATTCGCAACCTCACTATCCATAAACGTTTTTGCTTGTCTTTTACATGGCTTACACCATCTTGCATAGGTATCGACAAAAATGTTTTTGTCCTGTTCTTGTGCTATTTTCAATAAGTTTGAAAGCTCTGTATTGGAATAAAAGGTGATGCTACTTTGTCCATAGGCAAAGATGTAGGATATAGAAAGCAAACAAATAATGATTTCTTTGAGGCGCATTCGAGTCTAGCGGGATTGTTGAATTCTTTTTAAGATATGTTTATATGGACCAGACTCTTCTCCTTTCTTTTCTATTTCTTCAATGTCTTTTTCTATAACTTTAATCGCCTCATCCTTTTTACCATTTTGTAAAAGGATCTTAGTGTAAAGGGCTGTGTTTTCAAGATTTTTTTCAAGCTTCAATAAGTTTTTCGCTACTTCCTCAGCTAGTGCAATGTGTTCTGTTTGTCCTTGGAAACTACTCATCATATGCTTAATAGCCCATTTTGATTCATCGATATCTTTTTTGCAAATCTTCTTACTATACGCTTTCATAGCATCTAGATAATTTTCAAAATTTCCAGACTCTCTACAGTAGCTTGCGTTACTTTTGTACTTAAAAGCGTTCGCCTTGTCTTTGGATACGTTGTTATTTACCTTTTCAATTGCCTCGTCTACTAAGTCGTAATAATCGTACTCAATCGCCTTATATACAGTGTTCGTGCCTGCCTCTAATACTTTCTGTTCGTATACTTCTTCTCCTTTCATGTCAATGATAAAGTCTTTCTTCTGCTCTAATTGATCAAATATTCCTGAATCAATTTCATTGGTCGCTGCAAATAAAAACTGTACTCTTTGCTCTTCTGTAATATCTGGTTTTGACCTTAGGTAGTCATTTGCAATTTTCAGACTCTCCTTTTTTGATCTGTTTAACTCTGTCACGTAATTAAGCATAAAATCAAAATCTCTCTTTCCTCCCTCATAGTCTTCCACGTATTCTTCAGATCTATCATACTTACCAACTGCTCTCTCTCCTTCTTTTATAAGATCCTCTACTTTTCTATATCCTTTAATTTTGTATACAACTTTTCCATCTCCGTTAATAAAAAACATCGTTGGGTATGCACTGACTGGATATTTAGATCCAAAACTTCTTCCGTCTTTCTTCTCCATATCCAGTTTCACACTTATAAAGTTACCGTTAAAAAAGCTGCCTACTTTTTCGTTTGGAAACACGTTTTTAGATAATTTTTTACAAGGACCACACCAGGTTGTATATGAATCTACGAACATCAATTTTCCTTCAGTTTTTGCTTTCGCAAGTGCTGTTTTCCAATCACTGTCTTCAAATACAATGCCCTGTGCTGAGACACTCATACTACAGATGCAAAGAATAAATAAGAGTTGTAATGTTTTCATATTTTGAAATACTAATTTGGAAACGGTATATACTGTAAAGGAATTGTGCTCAAAATTAGTTCTTAATAGCATTCAAAGGCGTTTCTTAAGGTTTTTTTAACTTACAAATTCCATAAAAATCACTGTTTAAGCTACTAAGGTGTAAGAATACATGGATGTTTGTATGAAATATTGAAATTTGTAGATGATATCAAAACGAGAATTGTTTTTAGCACATGTGGGTCAAACAAGCTCTATGCCTCTATCTTTAGAAATTGACCGTGCAGAAGGGATGTACATTTTTAGTACAGAAGGGAAGCAATATCTAGACTTAAATTCAGGTATTTCGGTGAGCTCATTGGGGCACCGGCATCCTAATGTTTTGCGAGCCATCCAGGACCAACTTGATAAATACATGCACACGATGGTGTATGGGGAGCACGTACAAGCACCACAAGTAGAATTCACACAGCTTCTTTTATCAAAACTAGATCGCTCTTTCCAGCGCGTCTATTTTGTTATGACTGGAACAGAAACTGTAGAGCTTGCAATTAAATTATCCCGTCGCTACACAGGAAGGACAAAAATACTTTGTTGTAGAAATGCCTATCACGGGAGTACTATTGGGGCAGAAAGTTTACGAAGTGACACTGCCTTTACTATGCACTTCCAACCTAGTCTGCCAGGGATTGAACATATTAACTTTAATTCGTTTGATGACTTAAATAAAATTGACAATCATACCGCCGCTGTTATTATGGAACCTGTGCAAGCAGAGGCCGGGGTAATGTCTCCTACAAATGATTATCTCAAAGCGGTAAGAAAAAAGTGTGCAGAACATTCTGCATTGTTTGTATTGGACGAAATCCAAACAGGCTTTGGCAGAACAGGAGAATTATTTGCACATCAAAAGTATGGTGTCGTACCCGATATTATGCTCCTTGGAAAATCCATGGGTGGAGGAATGCCTATTGGTGCTTGCGTGAGTTCAAAGGAAATCCTAGATGTAATTATTAAAAACCCTGCATTGGGTCATATTACTACTTTTGGTGGTCATCCTGTGAGCGCAAGTGCCGCCCTAGCTACGTTATCTACATTATTAAGTGGTGATATAATTGCCTCTGTGCAACGTAAAGAGACGCTTATTCGGGAGACTTTGCGTCATGAGATCATATCTGAAGTTAGGAGCTCGGGGCTTATGATGGCTGTTGAAATTAGTAAGAAGAAATATTTAAAACATGTAGTGCAGCACACGATAGAACAGGGCGCTCTTATAGATTACTTTTTATTTAATCGTAAAAGCTTCCGACTTGCCCCTCCTCTAATTATTTCAGATAAAGAAATTTTAAAAGCCTGCGAAATTTTACTGCGTTCCATGGATTATGCACAAAAAAAATATAAGAACTAGTCTATCACAAATTGGATATACTTGATTTTTAGTTTCTTTTCTAAATGCATTTTTTCATAGTATGTTTGGTATTCTAATTCTGGGATAAAGAGAGGTCCGCTATAAATGTCTGCGCTCTTATAATTTACTTTTATACCCTGCTCTTCAAATATCTCTAGGCTAAATTCATACAACATCGTATTGTCTGTTTTTAAATGACACAATGCGTCTTCTTTCAACAAGCGTTTATAGCACTTCAAGAAATATTCCGATGTAAGTCTTCGATTAGATTTAGACTTTTTTAGAAAGGGATCAGGGAATGTTATCCATATTTCAGAAATCTCTCCTTTCCCAAAAAACAACTCAAGCTGTTCAATGCGTGTCCTAACAAAGGCAACGTTTTCTAAACCTTTTTCAAGTGCGATTCCTGCTCCTTTCCAGATTCTCGCACCTTTTACATCCACACCAATGAAATTCTTCTCTGGGTACTGCTGTGCAAGCGCTAGACTGTACTCTCCTCTTCCACATGCTAGCTCAATAACTATTGGATTATCGTTTTCAAAATGGCTTTCCGCCCATTTACCCTTTAAATCTCTTTCTTCTCCATGCGCACCAGTTAGACTAGGCTTTTCAAAATTGAAGTTTTGAAAAACGTTGTTAAAGCCATTTAACTGCTCGAATTTTTGAAGTTTATTTCTTTTTGCCATAATAAGTCACAAAAATAAACATATCAGGAAGCATTCAAAGGATAAGATTCGTTTATGAAACGCAAGATATTTCCCTATTTTCGCCACGCAAAAGAAATACATTTGAAAAATCTAATCATTCTTCTAGTCCTTTTAAGCACAATTGGTCTTAGTGCTCAGTCTCAAAAGATTGGCGTTCGCGCAGGACTAAATCGGTCTTGGTTCAGTGGTCCATTAGAGACAAATGAGTCAATGACGAGGAATGGTGGTTTTCACTTCGGAATAAATTACTCCTATTATTTCAATGACTATGTTGGGCTCCGTTTTGAATTACTTTACAATCAAAGGGGAACTTCACAAGATTATCTCGGGGAAACATACTACATTTTAAAGAGAGGCTCAGAACGTCTTCTTGATTATGGTCAAACAGATTATTCCCTCGCAATATCAAATGGATATCTTTCTCTGCCAATTTCCGCTTCTTTCTATGTGCGGCCAAAAATCGAAATCTTTGGTGGTGCGAGTGTTGACTTTTTAATTAGCCCTACGGGACGAGGTAAAATAGAATATACGAGTACAGAATTTCCAGATGGCATCTTCTTTACACAATCAATGGATTTTGATTACTACAACGATGAAGCTGGAGGTATTCCTTTGTTTAGCAGACAAACAATTGCTCTTATTGTAGAAGGTGAACCTTTTCCTATTCCAAGATTGATTGGCGGTTACTACTTCTTTAGCGATAAGGACGGGAACAGGTTTAGACCTATAGATCTAAGCTTACATGCGGGTTTAAACTATTTTCTTAATACCGGATTCTTTATAGGGGCTACTATAAATTATGGTCTATCAGATGTCACAAGAAATCAAATGGATGTTGCCTTAGGCGAATTAAATCCAGACGGTTCATTTATCTTAAGAGATGATAATGACCATCAACTCTCCTTACAATTTTCTATAGGGTTTAGGTTTTAGAACTAATACTGTTACGACTTTCTAATGAAAATCAAAAAATAGGATTTTACGGTGAAACATCCGTAATAGGAGCTATACTTTTAATCTTGTTCAAAAACGTTTTATAGCATTATTCCCAAATGCAACAAGTGCAGAAAATAATTTCAGTTAATTAGCATTGACGCTGTACGCGTTCCATGGAAGGTGTATCTAAACCAATAAATCCTAAGAAAGAAGAATGGAATGAAATGATAAAAAACACATTACATGCGCATCAGAAAAACTTTATAAAAATTATTAAGCACCCGCTATCAACATTCGCTAGTCAATTGTCAATTAAACACTTAAAATAAATTTAAAGTTTATATATATCTGTAGGACTCTCACACAACACCGCCTTATCTCCTTTCACCGCAATAGGTGCGCGCATGAGATGTGGATTATTTTTAAGCAGCTTAACCCAACTTCCTGTACCAGCTTCGGTGCCTTTGATGTTGTTCTGATAATCTGGATGAGCCTTGTTCAAAAGTTCTTTTGGGTGTTTGTTAAGTAGACTGATAATGCGTACCCAGTTAGTATCTGAGATAAACGCATCCTCATAAGAAAACGCCTTTATATGCGTACTTATGCTTCTCGCATATGCCATTGTCTTCTTATCTGAGGAGGAAGAAGGGTTATAATACAGAAGTATTTCTCTGTTATGAATTTTCATAAAGCTGCTTTGTATAAAGCTACGGTAAATTATGCTAAAAAACCGTTTTTCAAAATTTTATATTACGTTAGTGCCAATTTTAAAATATTAGTAATGTTTTTATGCATTTTACCGTATTTTATATCAACAAAGTTGTATTTCTATGCCTTATCTTAGTAGATGTATGCTTCCATGACTCCATTTTCTCAGGATAAATTAATAATATGCACTCTTAGAACCAAATACTCACCTCAATCTTAAATGAAAAAGCAGCTCATTTATATCCTGCTATCTCTTACATTCGCTCTAATAGGTTTCCCTAATTTAGTGTCCCTATACGACTTAACCGTTGATCCACAAATCCATTGGGTTTTCAATTCTCTCTTCCATAATGAGTTTGATTCAAACCAAAAAATAATATTTCCTCATGGGCCGCTAAGCTTTTTAGAGTTCCCTCTTGGATTTGGAAACAACATAGTTTTGAGCAGTTTATTTCTTTTACTTATTCGTTTTTTATTTGCGTTTGTTGGGCTCCACTTTTTTGAACTTGAAAAAAAATGGTCTGCAATTCTAACATTACTACTTGTGTTTTTATTTTTACAATATTTAGATTTTGAATTACTTGTTTGTGGTCTAGTCTTTCTGCTTGTTGCCCACCATTTAAAAAATAAAAACCATATCGTTCTAATTCTTGCAGTCTTAATCTCAGCCATTTCTTTCTACATAAAAATTTCTATTGGCGTCATTTCTGGAACAATATTAGGATCCTATTTTATTTACCTAATCCTTAATTTTCTGCGCAGTAAAAACAAAACTATAGAAGCGAAATCGTCCACTAGAAATGCCATTCTATTGTTACTCTTTTATCCCTTCATTCTGTTCACATTCTGGCTTATCTTATATAAAACAGGAACCGGGTTTTTGACCTACATCATTGGTGTAAAAGAACTTATTATTGGTAATTCTGATAGCGCTTCCTTATATCCAGACAATAATTGGTTGTTTTTGTCCTTTTCCATGCTAGCACTCTTGCCTTTTGCCTTCTTTCTTCGCAATTCTCAGAATAAAATGCTGATTTTGATGTCTATTTTAAGTGTTCTCGCAGTTTGGAAACACAGCATGGCAAGAGAAGATGCTTGGCATATTATGAAGTACTTCTATTGGCTTTTCTTTATAGCTGCGTCGCTACTTGTAAATGAGAAAAAAATAAATATACCAAGCAAGGTTTGTGTACTCCTTGCGCTTGGCTTATTTTATTTAAATGCACGCAGTGTTACAGGTTTTAGTTTACTCAATTTAAAGTCGGCAAATCCTGTTGCATTTTTTGAAAACGTGTTTTCAGAAAAAAGCAAAAAGGATGCACACGCAAGAATAAAAAAAGAATCTGCAACCTGTCTACTTGACCCAAGAGATAGGAACAAAATTGCAAATAATACTGTAGATTGCTACCCGTACAATTATTGCTTTCTAGAAAGCAATAATTTACTTTGGTCCCCGAGACCCATAATACAATCGTATGCCGCATACACACCATGGCTCGACAATAAAAATGCGGAACATTTTCTTTCAGAAGATGCACCGCAATTTATTATATGGGAAAACGATATCCTTCAAAGAGATCGATGGAACGCGGCAATGACCAGTATTGATGGTAGATACCTTTTACATGACGAACCTCTGACTGTAAAAACAATATTCGCCAATTATGACCTAATCCGCAAAAGGCAATATTATACCCTTTGGGAAAAGCAAGATACGCCCACACAAGTCGCTGATAATGTGTATTCTAAGTCTATAAAACTGAACTGGAATGAATGGATTTCCATCCCTTCTAACGATCAAATCCTATATGCAAAAGCACACTTTAGTCCACGGTTCTTATCCAAATTAAAATCCATCTTCTACAAAAGTGAAGCTGTTTTTATAGAATACAAAACAACATATGGAACAAGAAAATATAAGCTTACCCAAAAACATGCCTCCAATGGAATTTTGATTTCTCCATTACTTGGAAATTTAAATAACGACGACGCAATTCCACATGTTCTTGCAATTCGTTTTACAACGCATAACAAAAACATGTTTTCCGAAAAAATAAATGTGCAATGGTCCACTAACAATCCTAGTTCAAAACAATATGTAAGTACTTTTCACAAAAAGTTGTCGACAACAAGTCTTGACTCTATTATTATTTCCACAGAAGAGTCTGGAAATAGTTCTTTAGAGCCAAACCAATATTCACCCTCAATACTCCTAAGCACAGCAGACATGCAATTAGCTTCTACGGATTCTATACAACTCGTCGCATCCCTTCACTTCAACATGCCATGTTTGGCAAATGCTAAACTTGTATTGGAGATACTAAATGGCGCAGAACAAAAATCCTGGGAATCCATTTCTCTCGACAAATTCCTCACCCATTGCAACACCTGGGAAAGCACCTACCATATCAAAACCACATCCATCCAACAAGGAGATCTCATCAAAGCTTACATCTGGAATAATGGACAGAAACCCCTTTTATATAAGGACTTTAAGTTAACTGTAATTAAGCATAATGAATAAATAGCTGATTATGAAACTAGATGTTAGACGCTAAATCTTAGATTTGATAATCAAAATCGACATAAGAAAAATAATAAAACAGTAAGCAACAGGATCGATCTAAACAACCCAAAAAAAAAGGGAGAACAACATCCGCTATTCTCCCTTTAAAATTGTTAAAACCCGTTTTATTATTCTACAAGAATCATTTTCTTGCGTACCGTTTCGTTATCTGTTTGCACTGTGTATGTATACAATCCTACTCCGTTTAAATCTGCATTATCCAATCGGACTCTATGCTTTCCAGCTGTAACATTATCAGTCTTAGTAAACACCCGTCTCCCTTGAATATCAAAGACTGTAAATACAACTTTTGTTGTGTGTCCAACTGTATAGTATACTTCTGTATAATCAGTCCATGGGTTAGGCTGGTTCTGTTTTACGACAAGACTGTTCACCACGTTTCCATTTGTTCTAGTCTCTAGTTTCAGGTCACCAGGCTGGCCATCTTTATACACTTCAGCCTTCAATCCGCTTTCTGCAATCTCAAAAACATTTGATCCATTTCCCTCTGTCACGATATAGAATAGAACTTCGTCCTGTGCAAATTCTGCACCTTCCGCGTTCATCCAACTCATCATTACCGCATTTCCATTTACGGTATAATTACTCGCATCTAATTCCATAGCTGCTGATTCTAGTCCTACTATATGCGACTTAGTGCCTACAAGAGAAATTGTTGCTTGCATACCTTCCATGAATATAAATTCACTCGCATAGACAGGGTGTTTAAATAAACGATCATCCTGCTCTGCAATTCTATCCACAAATAATGTTACTCCCTGCGTCCTAGATTCAACCTCCAAGTTTCCTTGTAAGTTTGCATTAGCACTGTTGTTTACATCCCCTACCTTATAACCTACAAATGGAATGTTTGCCGTTCCGTGTAGATTTGTAATCTCATGCATATTCTGAACTTGCGCTGACCATGGGTCCGTAGGATCTATAAAGTAATGCGCTGCGTTTAAGAAATTCCAACTTGAGTTATTTGGCAATTCTGAGTAAATACCCAAAATAAGTTTTCTTAGTTCTACGATATCTATACTTGTCACAGACTCAGAACCATTGACATCTGCTGCAAGAATTTTGTATGGTGTATCTAATACATCCAATCCTAATACATGTCTTTGTATGAAAATAAGATCTAGTGTACTTACACCATTTAAGTAATCGTCAACTTTATCTGGAACTACCATATAGTCACCGCCTACTGGCATACTTCCAAAATTATAATGTCCTTCATTGTCTGTCATCTCCATAGGAGCCGATGATCCCTCTAGAGAAACTTGTACGTTTTCTATCATATCATCTTCTGCCGTTCTTATCTCCCCTATTACAGTCCCTACTAATCCTGGAGGACAGATGGCATCATTGTTTGAATCTTGGATATCTACAAACGTTGTACAAAATGACTGATTTCCGTTAGAATCCGTAACCCACATTTCTATTGGCTGGATACCTATATCATCACAATCAAATGTCACGTTCGTATCAGTTTCGTCCGAACTAAAGCTAAATATAAGAGGATCAGCATCACATGGCGAATAACTACTCGCGTCAAAGTCAGATGCCCACAATTCTACAATTTCGTTATCCGGTATTCCGTCACCATCTGTATCTGTTGCTGTAAGCTCGGCCGCTAGGCCATTAAAACAAACAGGTACCGGAGTTTTTGTATTCTCAACAGAAAAATCCTGCGTGTCTGTAGTGAAATTTCCACACCCATCTTGCACTGTCCATTCTATACAATGTTCTCCTATTGGATAGTCACCAGAAGCATCATTCGTTAAACCAAAAAAGTCAAACATGCCATCACAGTCTATATCGACCTTATAATTCCATATTAAAAATGCTGCATCTGTACAATCATCTGTTGCACTTGCCATTAATGGAACAAACGCATCGCTACAATCCACATCTGTTGTCTCTACATCTACATCTGGAAGAGGGCCAAATACTGGTCCATCTAAATTGTTGATTTTTATAATTTGATCATACTCCCATCTTGGGTGTTGTCCATTAATTCTCTGACACCAATCTATAACCGTCCAGTGTCTTATGATTTTAAAACAAGCATCTTGGCCATTTGCAAATTGGAATATCTCATCTTCGTAATCTTGTCCTACTAAAGAACACTCGTTATCTCCAAAAATCATAGGTTCTTGCGACCCTACTGGTAAATCTTCTGGATTTAAATTTGCACTTGAGCATAAATCATCCGCGGTAAAATCTGCCGGCCATACAATTTCGTCTCCATCAAATGGATCTGAGTTTATAAACGTAATTGTCTGTGTACATACCGTCGCTGGAGCATCTTCTGCACCAATTGCCGTAAATGTTCTCACTATTGTACCTGCACCACAGTTGTCAAAACTTGAGGTAGCTGACTCACTCACCATCTGTGAACAGTTTCCTATCACTGTTGGTACACCAAACTGCGTATCTAAATTATTTATGTCAAAATTTACTGTACATTCTACCGTCGTGTCTCGAGGACAGCTTAGCAATGCAGGTATTTTATTCTGAACACACACCTCTACCATACATTGGTTTTTGCGTCCTCCCTCATCCGTCACTTCCATGACTACCATGTGGCATCCATCTGATCCGTCAGGGACTGGAAGGTCTTCACAACAGAATTCTACACAATCACCAAACACTAAATTATCTGCTATACCGCAGTTATCATCCATTCTTGCAATCTGTATTGTTACAGGTCCACACGCATCAAAACTTCCTTTATCTATAGACTCTGCGCATACCCAAGCTTTCCCATCAGTGTTTAAACTAACTACCTCTCTCTCTTGGCAAATCGCAATAGGGTCTGAACCGTCTATTATATTAATCTCTCTGAAACATTCATTTTGATTATGACACTTATCCACAACTGTGTATCGCAACCAAGTTCTACCTGCTGGCAAATCTTCTATAATATATGTATCTCCAAATGGTACCACATTCACGTTCGTGTACGCACCATTTACTGGAGGTTGTCCGTCCGCATCTGCTAATAAATAAGAAACCGTCCATGTAGGCATGTTACAATCCGTAAGGATAAACGGTGGTTCTACTGTATAATCTGCTGTACAATCCTGACCTGTAGTTGCTACAGATTCTGGTGGATTCACATCTGGAGCACACACAAGAAACGGTGCCTGATTATCTACTATAGTTATTTGCTGGGGTACGATTATTGAACTCTCACCATCACACCACCATTCTCTTACTGTCCATGTTCTTATAATTTTCTTTTTACAAGGTGTATCTATAAGCACAATATCCGTATAGCCAACAAAGGTCATACAAAGTACTTGTGCTGGAAATAGAGAAACACCATTTTGCGTTGGAACACCTGTTATACTTGGAGACGGATTTCCATTTTCATCCATAGGTTGATCAGCAAAACAATCTGTATTATCGTTATCCATAATAATTGTATCCGTAGGGAAAACAATATTCGTAAGGTCTACTCTTTCTATAAATATATCCTGTGTGCACGTATCCCCTTGATTTCCCGAATTATCTATTGCCGTCCAAGTTCTTGAAACCATAGATGTAAACAAACTATCACAAGGCAATGCCGTCACCACTTCATTTAAAAGTATAAGGTCTATTTCTCTACAATTCGCTGCGGCTGCAGTTGTTACTGTAAAGTCATCAATTACAAATGTATTTCCACCATCTTGTATCTGAACTGATTCTATTCCATCCGCAGTAACAGTGATAGTTCCCGGGGTAATTAATACATTAGGACCTATGGCTGTGGCTATCAGGTTATTTCCACCATCATATGCGTTTACCGTTAAGTCACTAATCGATGTATAAGTAAAGCTAACAGAACTCCATGGTCCAGTAGTTGAGCTTACTGTTATTAATCCAGAATCAGCATCATATATTACACTTTGTCCTGATGTTGGAGGAAAGTTAACTTCATCGTAGACACAAATCCCATCATCCACTAAAAACGCAGCTCCTGTAAATACAAAACCTGGATACTCAGTTGTAATTGGGTCAAAACATACAAATCCTTCGAAATCTAACGTGGTTGTAGAAGATCCATCAAACACTTCTGGCTCTCCCGCCAGGCTTAATGAGTTACATGCAACCGTATCCGTTTCACATAATACACGTGGAGAAAGTTTATCCTCAATTAGAGCATAACCCCAGCATACCACACTACAGTCAGGTGCGTTTAATTCTACCTTTATATTCCAACCCACCATATCGTGCGTTACAATATTAGAAGGAAGTACGTTGCCCCATGGATCTGATAAAACCACAAAGGCAGTTGGGTAACACAGCGCCGGATCTAATCCGTTGCCAATCATTGCAGGTGTAATTTCTGCTGTACAATCTAAGCCGAGGCTCACATGTATTTGCTCGATACACTGTGCATTTGTTTTGCTATTGAACGTAAATAAAAATAGTGTTCCTAAAAGTGCCATGCTTAGGCGCTTATGAACACGTAGTGCATACATTAGTTTTCGCATCTTGAGATATTTAGAAAATGTAATAAGTCCTTAGTTAACTTACTGTCTATCGATGTAGTCACTCACACAGCTAAACCATAACTGCGAAGAATCAAAAAGGGATGTGTGCATACGCTTAGCATATTCACTTAGAGCAAATATATGAAAAAGAATTATATATAATGAAAGAATTTAATATGTAAAGTGTTGAAGATCTGTATTTAGTGGCTAAATAAATGAATGTCAACACTTTTTACATATGAAAAAATAAATATGATGCATATTTTTTGGGCGATACCTGATTCTGAAGAATCAGGCCCAGGCTATCCAGGGGTTCCGTCCTCCTGCTACGCACGATGACAGCCTCACGGCTCCCTTCCTATCCCTATCGCAAGTTGTAAATTATCCCATTGTAAACTACAAAAACCTGGCGCTGTTTTAAGCGTGCAGCATAAAACCTAAACAATCGTCCTCCCCACCGCCTTCGCCACCGCATGCAAACTCCCATACAAATCCCTAAACTCCCCATGATCCAATTGCTGCGCCGCATCTGATTTTGCAATCGTAGGGTTCGGATGTACTTCTATTAATAAACCATCCACACCCATTGCAACACATGCACGCGTTAAATCAGCAATTCCATACGCATGTCCCATAGCATGAGACGGGTCCAATATAATCGGCAAATTACAATGCTCTTTTAGATAAGAGACACCACACAGGTCCAATGTAAACCGCGTTTTCGTTTCAAATGTGCGAATACCTCTTTCACATAACACAACATTCTCATTCCCTCCAGACAATACAAATTCTGCACATTGCACAAACTCCTGTAGTGTAGCACCAAACCCTCTTTTAAGCAATACTGGCTTACTTGTTTTAGCACACGCGCGCAAGATACCTTGATCATACATCGCCTTTGCACCTACCTGGATCACATCTGAATATTCTATGACTTCCTGAATATGACTGGCATCTCGTGCCTCCGTAATAATTGTAAGACCATGCTGCGCACGCATTTTTTTTAACAACTTTAAACCATCTAAACCCAACCCCTGAAAACTATATGGGGATGTTCTGGGTTTGTAACATCCACCACGCAAGGTAGTGAGCTGTAATTCCTTTAGTAATTTTGAAGATTCTTGAATTTGTTCCTCTGATTCTACGGAACAAGGACCAGCAATAAGTAAAGTGTTTCCTGTATCTCCTCCTATCATTACATTCCCAATCGTTACCTTTCTAGTTGCGCTGTGATACTTTCTAGAAGAGAGTTGCATATCGTTTTCAAAAACAAAACTTTCCGCGACGTCTTCCTTAAACTCATCGGGTATCTCCTTCTGAGAGGATGAAGATATTAAGGTAAATCTATCTGCATGCTCTATGACAAACGCCCGCATCGCATCAGCTATAATATTTGCGCGTTCTAAACCCTTGTCTTTATTTATGTGTAATATCATTGTAATGCGTTTGTACTAAGGAAGTAAAAGTTCAAAAATAGCATCTAACTCATCATATGTTTTAACGCCCACCTTTGTCTCATCGCCACCTCTTAAAACCAGACCTAGATCTAAGCCCTGCTCTATTATAAATTGAATATCCTCTACACCATCAAAACCATCAATAAACATGCCTTTGGAAAATCCTCCTTGGACAAAATCTATGATTGGATATTCTGCTTCACCATCTACTATCACCTTTTGATCACAAACCGCATCCAGTGTTAAAACCTCATCAAATAGATTCTTTCCAGAAACATCTGTCAACTGTCCTAAAGTTTTAGGTCCTTCTACCCATTCTACAATTTCCTTGATCTTATCAAAACCTAGAAAATCATCACTTTCTGTATTCAAATCAAATCCTAAATAGTCTACACCGTACGCAGCAAAGTACCGTGCATCCGTAAGATTATTAATAGATAGTACCGCAATTTTTAGTTTAAGCATCTTCCCTCTTTCTTAGCGCACAAAGTTAAAAGAAAACTTATAGTACTTTGCGTATTACTCACTCGATAATTATACACTACTCCAAGGGGTCCCCGACCCCTTGAGCGGGCAGATATAGAGCGCGCGTGAGTGATAGTAAGGGCACGCAGTGGTCACAGCTTGCTGGGACGGAACCCCTGAATAGCACGACCCTGTAAGGGGCACGCCCAAAACATCAAAGCAACCAATGATTTATTTATCGAATTCACTAAATTCGTACAAGACATGAGCTATTACAATAAAGTATATGAAGTAACTCTGACGATTCCACCAGGTCGCGTAAGTACTTATGGTGCTATTGCTGATTATCTCGCATTGGGCTCTGCACGTATGGTGGGTTATGCGCTCAATAAATGCCACAACTCTGAAGAACCTATTCCTGCTCATCGTGTCGTAAACAGGAACGGTGAACTCACTGGGCGAAATATGTTTAAATCCCCTACGATGATGCAAGAGCTTCTCGAAAGTGAAGACGTCAAAATAAAAAACAATAAGGTTGTCGATTTCAAAAAACATTTTTGGCATCCACAAGAATTATAATTCCGTGACTAAACGCATCCATTTAATTTCTGGCCCGCGGAATATTTCCACCGCACTCATGTACTCCTTTGGAAACAGAAAAGATTGTACTATTGTGGACGAACCCATGTACGGAGTTTATCTTTCTAAGCATGATGTTCCTCACCCTGGAAAAGAAGAAACTCTCGCATCCATGTCACAAGATATGCGCACTATAAAAACAGATATCATATTTACTGATTATCCTACGGAACTTCTCTTCTTAAAAAATATGGCGCACCATTTTATTGACGTACCACACGATTTTATTTATGAATTAGATAACCTGTTCCTCATCCGTAACCCAAAACAACTAATTGCTTCATTCGCACAAGTAATTTCAGAACCTACGATGCAGGACATTGGCCTTGAAAAGGAATACGAGCTCTTCCATGCCCTTCAAACAACCGCAAATAAGCCACCATTGGTCCTTGATACAGGGGTTTTGCTTGAAAATCCTGAGGAAATCCTGAGGAAACTATGCGATAAGCTAGACATCCCGTTTCTTGATTCTATGTTGCACTGGACGGCGGGACCTAGAAAGGAAGATGGTATTTGGGCAAAATATTGGTATGCAAACGTGCATAAATCAACAGGGTTTTCTAAACAAAAAACAAGCGAACGAGAACTACCTTCGCATTTAGAAGAACTTTATCTTCATGCAAAAGGCTACTACGATAAAATTTATGAACATGCTATACAACTCTAATTATGCTACAGAAATTTAATCCTAAAAACGCAGATATTATTGTCTATGTAAATGGCGAACTCGTTCATAGAAACGAAGCCAAGGTTTCTGTCTTTGATAGTGTGGTACAAGGTGGGGATGCTGTTTGGGAAGGAGTGCGTATTTATAAAGGTGCGGTCTTTATGTTAGAGAGACATCTAGATAGGTTATTGGAATCTGCACACGCTATGGCTTTTGAAAACATACCTTCGAAAAATGAGGTAAAAGAAAAATTGTTTGCAACTCTTAACGCAAACAAAATGTATGACGATGTCCACGTCCGACTCACACTCACACGGGGAGAAAAAATTACAAGTGGAATGGATCCCAGACTAAATTCCAAAGGCTTAAACCTTATTGTGTTAGCTGAATGGAAACCCCTTGTATACGATAACACAAATGGAATTCGGGTTATAACATCGAGCATTCGTCGCAATTCACCTAACCACATTGACTCCAAAATCCACCATAACAACTTGATAAACAATATTCTAGCTAAGATACAAGCAAATTTCGCGAAGGTAGACGCTGCCCTCATGCTAGATCTCAATGGCTTTGCTGCCGAACTCAATGGCTCTAACGTCTTTATTGTCAAAAACAATGTCCTCATTACTCCCTTTGCAGATGCTTGCCTTCATGGGATCACGAGAGGCTTTGTATTAGAGTTAGCAGAGCAGTCTGGTATCTCGCATAAAGAAAAAAACATCTCTCTTACAGAAATATATAGTGCGGACGAAGCGTTTGCTACAGGAACATGGGGCGAACTCACACCTATCAAAGAAGTGGACGGAAGAGCATTAATTAATAAAACGGGCTCTGATATTTTGTCTAAAATCAATGCTGCATTCGACTCCAAAAAAACTAATTTCTTAACTGAAATACCTAAGTAATTACAATATGAAAAAATTATTATCTTCTGTCTTATACATGTTTTGTTTCTTATCCATAAGTTGGTCACAAACAGTGGTGGGCGTCTGGAAAAATCTGGACGATGAAGACGGGGAAGTAAAATCACATTTAGAAGTGTATGAAGAAGATGGTCTTGTATATGCCCGTGTCTTAAAAATCTTAGACAACGCTAGTCTAAAAATTTGTACAAAGTGTAAAGACGACAGAAAGGACAAGGATATTGAAGGCATGGTAATCATGTGGGACATGAAACCTGAAAAAAAGAAAACCAAATTTAAAGGCGGTAAAATTCTTGATCCTAAAAACGGAAAAACTTATAGCTGTAAGATTGAGCTCAAAGAACCGGATGTACTTAAGGTAAGAGGTTATATAAAAGCGCCTCTATTTGGGCGGACACAGGAGTGGTATAGGGTTAAATAACAGTGAGTTACACAATATTACCTTGACCTTATAAGTTATAAGGGCGATAATATATTAATTCACCTTTAATCCTCTATATGGAGAAATGTTACACCGACCTTAAACTTATTAGATTTCTTTACAAAGACTCTGGGATAGCTGAGTATTTCGAGACGCAAAACTGGATCGAAGAAGATCCTTCTGTAGCTAGAAGGTTTAAAGACCTGAAAGCTTCATTTAAAGCTCTTCCTGCTGTTAAATTTAGTCCAACTATACAATCAATGAATAGAATATTGGCGTACAGTAAAGACATTTCGTTTAGCCTTAGCTAAACCAAAATAAGTACCAAAATTAAGACGACCATCTTGCAACTCAAGATGGTCTTTTTTTTTTGACAAGTCCCACTTGTCATTTCCGCAGCGGAGAAACCTTAATTCACGAAAACAAATCACCTCTCAATAATTATTTTCGCTGTTTGTAAATGCCATCTACAAAACAATATCACAAGCATTATCCGCTATTCTTTATTACTGAGGGCGGCATGATTCTCACAAAGCTGATTGAAAAAGCATCCAATTGCTTATATCCTTCATTCTTTTTGAACATAACTCTTTCGTATTGATATACTTTAAAATACAACATACATGAATTATTATTTAATATGTAGATACCTTTTTAGAGCAGACTCATCATGACAAAGAACAAGTATAAAGTAAATTAAAAACAATCCAGCTTATCAAATTTTATTATCAGAATCGAAAGTCAGTAATGTTTGTAAATCAAAAAAGGCCTCTAGCAAAACTAGAGACCTTCCGAATCCTTCAATTATTCTACATGATTTTATTCAATAACAATCATTTTCTTGGTTGCAGTGAAATCTCCACTCTCTAACTGGTAGTACATCACTCCTGATGCTCCCAGTTGTCCTTTCGTCAACTGTATTACGTGAGATCCGCTATCGAAATC
>Ga0209828_1000830_pt1 | contig 29297 bp, 15 predicted proteins | sample MaitaG_FD_187429 | JGI IMG/M metagenome (GOLD analysis project Ga0209828, IMG submission 187429) | Marine algal microbial communities from Maine, USA - Maine_Asex2 metaG (SPAdes) (version 2) | ecosystem: Host-associated > Algae > Red algae > Unclassified | place: Maine, USA | collected 2015-01-05
ACTATGGTTCCATTTGGTATTGTATATATAATTCCATTATTGTCCATTAGCATAAATCCTGAAACATCTATTGCTGAGCAGTTTCCTGAACCATCTTCTGCAAAATTATGAATGGTGACCATTTCTGTTAAACATTCATCTATTCCTCCGCCGGCTCCCGTTCCGTCTGGAATAAAGGAAACAAAAACATCGCCGGCGGTTGGGATTACGGTCACTGCTGAAGCACTGTCGGTATCTGTAATAATTACATTACAATTAGCTCCATCCGCTGTTAATCCTGTAATGGTGACAGGCAAAGCAGCATAAGAAAAAGGACCATATATAGTCCCGCAAACATCAGCCGTAAACATTCCTGAAACTCCAGGATTTGTTATTGTGAAATCTATACCTAAATCATAAGTGTCATCTGCTGGATTGCATGCTCCAGGGGTTAAGACAATGGCCGTTATAGAACACAGTGCAGCTAAAGAGCAATCATCAACTGGCCCAAAGGAGCCTATGGTTGAACTACAAGTTCCGTCTATGCTATCAATGATTGTAAGCACACCTGTGGTCGTAGTACCGTCTGCCACAAAAGGTCCTGCTGTACCCATGCTTCCACTTGTAAATGGCCCCCAAGTATTAGTTCCATCAGTAATTACATACATACCACTTCCATCCATTACTATTGCGGTAACATCGACCGTAAATGTATCGTCACTTGGGTCTGATGGATCTGCTCCCGTATCACAAGCTGAAGCTGATCCAGCTACATCTATTGTAATGGAGCATACTGATGCAGCAGAGCATGATGCAACGGGACCAAACTCCCCTAAAGGTATAGAACATGTATTATCTGCCATATCTTGTATAGTAAGACTTCCTGAAATTGTCGAACCATCAGCAATAAAAGGACCTGCTGTACCAACTGTACCACTTGCGAAAGGGCCCCAATTTAATGTGCCATCTGTAATGATATACATACCACTTCCATCGGTAGCAGTTGCTGTTACAGTAACCGTAAATGTGTCATCTGAAGGATCTTCGGGGTCTGCGCCTGTATCGCATGCTGAAACCTGAGCAACTACATCAATTGTGATCGAGCATACTGCTCCTGCAAGCGTACCATTACAATTCACCGCTCCATCATCCATGGTGTTAACACATCCTTCCATATCTCCTGGGAATTCAACACAATCAATACCATCATCTCCTGGACAAGATACTCCTCCAGTAGCCACTTCGCAGATGATATCGCCTCCAATAAGTAATTGTATATAATCACCTCCATTATTAATAAAAGCCCCTGAATTTAAGTCGATGACATTTGGTGGGACGGGATTAACCATCTCATTCCAATCACTGACTACAAAAACACAATCACCGGGAGCAAGCAATCCTGATAACAAAAAAGATGACCCATCATCGTCCTGGTAAGTAACTGTAGACAAATCAATTGTCGCCCCACTTAGATTACATATTTCTGAAAATTCTTCATTTGTAGCTGGTGTTCCATCTCCATCTGTATCAAAATTATTAGTTCCATTTGGGTCTAATAAAACAGAATTGATACTGAGCACGTCACATTGTGCTATAATCTCAGTATTTGACAAAGTCATTGTGATAAAGATCAAGCTTGCGAAAAAATATTTTGCTTTATTGATCGACATCATGCTTGATTGTTTGAGATTCATCTTTTTATTTATTCTTTTCATAGCTCTGCTCATTTTATTTTCCATCCCATGCGAATACTCCGCAAGAGGTTTGTGATAAAATAAACTGAACTATACCCGAATCAGAAACACATCCAGCTTCATCCGTAACACTATATTCAATTGTAATTGTGAATGATCCCAATGCATTAACTCCAATGCCCGTACCATCTATAGTGACAGTTCCATCTCCATTATCGGTAAGACTAACTCCTGTTGCTCCGCCATCATCAGTGATCATCCAGTTGTGTACATAATTACCGGTTCCTCCTATTGGAACAGCATCTATTACTAAGGTTCCTCCTGCACACAAGGCACTAGGTTCGACCGGTGCAACGCTTGGCGTTGGATGTATTTCTATATCTGTACAAGAACTTGGATTACAGCCTAATGGAAGCATATCTGATGGACTTAAGATAGCACAGATAGTATAGGTTCCAGATGCAAGTTTTTCATTTGATAATGTAGCTGACTGAGTAGTCATTGGATCTCCTTCCAACTCACCAAACGTGAGCGACCCAATAGAGGTCCCTCCAATATATGGATCCAGAGGTGGCCCATTCTCAAAATACACGAAATCCAATCCAAAGTCTTGGATATCATTTAATATAAAAGCAAACTTTATAAGTTCGTCAATTTGAATATCGAAGGCCTGACCTTCACAACCAACGATTGGAATATCAATTTGTCCCATAAGCATTGGACACATTTGCAAGGTTATTATTTCTGGATCAAAATCATCCTCATCATTTGGATCATCTGGATCATCATTTGTTTCGTTATCGGTATCTAACTCAGGATCACTTCCAGAATTATCATCTGGTGCACTATCATCATCATCTCCTGAATCTATCGTAATTTCTGCATTGTTAATTATTGGGCTTGTTGGACTTACTCCAATCGTATATTCAATATTTATGCAAACACTATCCCCGGCTCCCAAATTATCAATCTGATAAGTCGCCGTCCCAGTGGTAGTAATTACCACGGCAGCTCCTAACGAACTAATCAGTGGATAAGGACAGCCTGTAGCTGGCAGTACTGGATTCATCAAATTTCCTGCTGTTACTGACCCGTAGTCCGTAACTTGAGTATTGGTAGCATCAATCACACCTTGGTTATAAACACATATAGTATAGACTACTGTTCCTCCTGCTGAAAATGGACCTGGAGTTTTTGTTGTGTTTAGTACTTTATCCAATGCTAAATCAAATTCACATTCTATATCGGCAACCAAAGTAATACTGCATGAAGTTGTACATCCTGACTCATCAGTAACTGTAACCATATAAGTGCCAGCAGTCAAATCGTTAATCATATTAGCAGTTGCACCATTGCTCCAAGAAAAAGTATATGGAGGGGTTCCGCCAATGGGCGATACCGTTGCTGATCCATCTCCTCCTAAACATGACTCATTATCGAAATTATCGATTGAGCAGGTTGGTGATTCAGACATAGAAATGGTTACATCACAAGTAGATTCGCATCCCTCTGCATCTGTAACCGTCACTTCATAAATGCCAGCTAGTAGATCAGATACTGATGTTCCTGTATCACCATTACTCCATGAAAAAGTATAGGGTGCAATTCCATCCGAGGCTGACACTGTGGCTGATCCATTGTCATCACCGCAAGTAGTATCTATCCCTACTACAGTACATGCTGGACTTGTACTTGCTGTTATGCTAGTCATGCATTCTATTGTACAGCCGGCGGCATCTGTCACTGTTACAATATAGTCTCCTGAAGCTAAATCCATAATGGTCAATCCTGTAGCACCATTGCTCCATGAAAAGGTATAGGGTTCTATTCCATCCGTAGCTGACACTGTAGCAAAACCATTATCCTCACCACATGAAGTATTTATTCCAGCTACAGTACATTCAGGACTTACACTTGCCTCTATATTTATCATACATTCTGATGTACAGGCTGCGGCGTCTGTCACTGTTACTGAATAGGTTCCTGAAGCTAAATCCATAATAGTCATACCTGTTGCACCATTACTCCATACGTATGAATATGGAGTTAGGCCTCCAACCGAATTTGCCGTAGCAGTGCCATTGTCATCACCACATATAGTATCTGTGCCTCCAACGGTACAAGAAGGTCCATCGAGTGTTACTTCAGTACTGCATTCAGCAATACACCCATCTGCATTTGTGACTGTAACTGTATAGGTACCTGCGACGCCGGGAGTTATTGTGGGAGAAGCTATTGTCGTATTATCAAAATTTGCTCCAGTAGGTCCAGTCCAGCTCCAAGACATGGCATCTCCGCCTGTTTCATTTAAAAAAACAGCATCCCCTAAACATGTTCCATCATTAGTTGCATCACACATTGGTACGTCTTCTATAACAGTCACTGTTACAGATGTTACTGATTCACATCCCGTATCTGGATCTATGTATAATACCCAATAGGTAGTGGTTGATGTTGGTGAGACGATAGGCGAAGTCAATAATGGAGGGCTATTCGTTAGTGCCCCGGGCGGTAGGGTCGTTGGATTTGTATCGTAAAAAGTAAAATCTGCAGCCGTATATGCTGGATTGTAAATGGCATCTATCGATAAATCGACGGAAGATCCATCTGTTGCGCATATATCTGCAGGTTGTACAGTTACTTCTATTGGGATACCTGATGGCGCGATCAATTCTTGTTCATTAGGCGTGACCAACATTGGGCATCCATTATCATCCAAGGCCCCTGTAATTTCATATATTCCTGGACAAGCTCCTGTCAAAGTATAAGGCATGCTTACACTAGCTATAGAAAACATTACTCCATTAATAGTAAAATCTATATCAAATGAATTTGCTGAAGTCCCTCCTGCATCAATATCAAAAGAGATGGTACCATCGCACGGATCACACATAGATGGTTGTGCTGAAGAGATAATCGTCAATGTTTCTTCTGGACGAATATTTACACAAAACTCAGAATCATTCACGGCTCCATTACACATCGCTCCACCTTCATCTATAACGGAAACTAAGATGATGGTTATTTTTCCATTCGTGGGTCCTGGGATATTTATATTTCCGCCATCTGAAAGTCCGTTTATTGTTGTTGGTCCTGAGCCGTCATCATAGGTCAGTGTGTAGGGTCCAGTACCTCCAGTAATCGTTACTGGGAAATCTACTGATGCTTGATCTGCGAGACAAACATCTATGGAAGAAGCCATTATTTCTGCTAGTGGACAGTCTATTGTAAATGTGCTTGTTGCGCCGACATACATAAATTCCGCATCAGTGCAAAATGGATCGATCGGCGAAATGAGTGGTTCGACAGTTATTGTTGCTGGAGATTCTGCACAAAGATTTGGAGCGGTATAACTGAAACATTCTATTACAACTATGGTTTCCCCGTTTGGCCCACCCATTGTATTACCATCATCATTATCTTCTTGCCATACTCCTGTAACATCCATGTTTAATTCTATAGAGGAACCATTTCCTACGTTTGTACCTATAAAAGACCAAGGTGCCGGTGGTATATCGTAATCGGGCACTACTGGAACTGTCAAATCTCCATTTGTGCATCCTGGAGGATTCATAGGAGTATCGACTTGACCATTAGGTCCATTGTTATCTCCATTAGAATTTTCTTCGAAAATTATTCCATCTATTAGAGTTCCTGTTGGATCATATAGTCCAACATGTTCTCCTGAATTTGTAAGTACTATATCTGATGTTGCACACCCACAAGTTCCAAGATCAACATCCACAATACCTGATGGGATATCTGCACAACCCTCCTCCCCTATCACTAAATATCCATCTGGTGGGATTACTGTTCCAACTGGTAATACAACTACCCAATCACCATCTCCAAGCATGTAGCAGCTTAAGTCTGTACCTGGTGTTCCAGCTATTTCAATAGCCTCACCGGTACATCCACTAGATCCATCGTTGTTTATTGGATCATATAGAATTTCATTTAATACTGGCCCTCCCATCGGTGGGCCTGCTCCTTCAGGAACATCTACACAACCTATTTGAGTTGCCGTAGCACTCATCATCACGGTGGCGGTAGCAGCATCCTCTGATATCGGATCTGTCCCATCTGTAGTTTCGTACCAGCAAATGGTTCCTCCCGGTGGTAGATCATCTCCATCTAAACACAGTTCTATCATATCTCCTGGACACACCGCGGAATCTGGTGTAGTTCCTGTGTTATTCAAATTTGTTGGGCAAACAGGTGGTAATTCGCAATTATCTACAATCGTTAATTCTACCGGCATAGAACAACCGCTTCCATCGGTAACGATGACTGTATAAGTAGTCATGGCATCTCCATCCTCAGGAATGGTAAAAACACCAGAAGTATTAGACGAAACCAGCGTCACTGGCGGATTATCTGAATATAATCCATATGTATTATTGGCTCCGCCTGTAATAAAATTGGTAACATTGACTGTACCTGCTACTGCATCTCCTGCGTCACAATCAATTTCGGCATCTAACACCAATAATGGCTCTGCAACTTCTATTAAAAAAACAAATTCTTCATAACACTCGTTTGGATTAGATTGTGTAGCAGGGTTACCTGAAGTTCCATTCGTGTTAGACCAATTATCCCAAACTAAACCGACCATATTAGTTCCTACATTCCAATTGCTGATAGTTACAGTCATCGTCGTTTGTTCCCCGGCAATTGTATAATTATCATAAACTTGCTGAGTTCCATTTACGTCTACTAGTGATCCAGTCTCTCCGTTGGCACATCCTGAACTTCCTCCTAATGCAAAATCAATTGATCCATCAGAAACTTGTTGGTGATTATATATTTCGACTGTAAATGTAACTGGATCTGTTGTTGAACAAACTTGAGTTACATCTGCATAAAAAACAAATGCAGGATCATTATTTGGTTGACCCGGTGTTGGGTTATCTGTATAACCCCATTCCGCTGAGGGATCCCCGCATGATGAAGGGGTGTAAGCTCTAGGTGTGAATGCATCGCCCGTGGTTCCACTAGCTAGTCCTCCGCCATTATCAGTTGGTTGTCCGCTTGCATCTGTTCCTGTACTTGTAATTAGTCCATCTGTATGAGATGGGCTTCCGCCAAATCCCATACCTGACAATGGTCCTCTTATAAATGAAGAGTTACATCCGACATGATCTCCATTTGTATATTCAAACCATACATCATCAATAATCGGTGGTACTGTAAATGTCCCAGGATTGCCAGGTGTATTACAAGGACAACCTACATCAGTAGGCAAGATTGGAACAGCTGTTGCATTTCCTCCATCTCCTCGCCCACCTATTACAGTACCGGCTACATCGTTCACTATTCCATTCCCATCGTTATCTCCTAAAGTATATGGAACTCCATATAAAGAAACGGATGCGTGATCAGCAGCTCCGGTTCCTCCACCATCCCAGAATATTCCATCCCAAACCGTTCCGTCAGGAAGAAATAGAAATACTTGCTCTCCATCTCCATTTGAGCTTTGGGTACCTGGATTATCTAAAGTAAAGCCAGTAGCCGCAGGATCATAAAACCCGGCATTTGCAGGATCGCATGTATCAAAATCGAATTCAGCTAATAAGCTTGCATTAAAATCCCCTTCATTTCCGCCTCCTTCGCAACCTGTCACAGTTCCACCTATCAATCCAGACATACTGGGATTACCAACTCCACAATTATTATCCATCGAAGCACTACACCCAATAAAGAAAACACCATTTGTTGGGATGACAGAACCCGGAGGAAGAAGTACGGCCCATTCAGTATCAGTAACAACCATACAGCCGATGTTGGTGCCAGGAGGTCCAATAATTTCGACAATGGCATCTTCACATCCATCTGATTGCGATGAATCACCTGATACTTCACCAATAACAACGTTTGCAAAATCCCCACCACAAGTGTTGTCAATCATACATTGACTCTTTAATATAAGGGGTATTATTAGTAGAGAAATAAAAAGTTTAACATCCAATTTACTCATTGGATTTGTTTTAGAATAAGACATCATTCTAAATTGAATTTGAAAAGCGGGACTCGCGAAAAAGATTCGCGTCTTGATTATAATAAATTTGAGCAGACTAGATAAAGTGCAAGAGTATGCACTGATAATTTTTGACAATGGGTTGCTACGTAGCAAAACATTTTTGAACATTCAAATTGGTTTAGGTCCTCGTCTATATTTGTTTGATTTCCAATTAAATTGGTTTCAAACTTTTTAAAAGCAATGAGATACGACTGCTTAGATGGTCTTCTCATATGCACAAATGTAAATATTTATTTAATAGTTGAAGGCATAGGAAAAACCAAAATTCTTGACAGCAATGCAACTTTTATTTCAGGTAAAACTTGATAACTTTTTGCAATATGTAATAATCAATAAAATCAAGTTATTACATATTATCATTATTGGATATTTGCAGACAATTTCCATATTTTGAAAACCTGCATATTCTGAACAACTTGAAAAATGAGAAATTATATTTTAAATATTGAGGAAAATAGAATGAAATTTAGTGAAAAGATAATTTTCATGAATACTATCAAGTGAAAAACGGAATTTATTGAATGCATATAACAAGTAAGTATTGCTATAAAAATATTATAATTCTGCTTGTAGAATCGCTAGATATATGCATCAAAATTCCATCTTATGATAGCCTATTACATTAAGAATTTTACTCCTGTTTTTTAATCTTATACATAACACACGATTTACTCTCTATTAGAATTATGCAAATGCAATCTTTAATTTGGTACGTAATTTAAATGTATTATTTATCACCACAATGTCAGTGTCTTCATACTTCTTCATGCTCATATTTTCAAAATATAATTAAAAGTAAAAACATCATATTTCTCGACCAATATGATGATTTTTAGAGTAATAATATTGATAAGAACTGCAGACAGAAAGAATGTGTATCCAAACAACAGCGTAGAACAACAAGTCCATTCTTTCTAAAAAAACCGATGATAAATATCAACTTTTAGGGTGCAGCTATATATTACCTTATTGACTGATCAGAAAATTAAAAATTAACCTAAGAGAATAAAAATTAGATATTTAAGAGGATAGTCAAATTTATGAATCATTTGCAAACATGGCTGTATAGATATATAAGCAAGCCATACTTAGTTCAGAAAGAATATTGATCTCCTTAGTGGAGATTAAAGATTATTTTAAAATAGAAATGAAATTATAATTCGTAGTTCGGCTCAAGTTTTTGTCCGCCATCTACATCACTATAAAAATCTCTAATATATTTAACAATTTCATCAATATCATCGACGATTGGTAATAAATCTAAATCTTTTGCGGCGATGTTATTTTCTTTACCAAGCATCACCTCGGTAATCCATTCTATCAATCCACTCCAAAATTCATAACCAACTAGAATCACTGGAACCTTAGTTATCTTTTTTGTTTGAATTAAGGTAAGTACCTCAAACAATTCATCCAATGTTCCAAACCCACCAGGCATAACGACAAATGCTTGCGCATATTTAACAAACATAACTTTCCTTACAAAGAAATACCGATGGTTTAGATTCATCTCATCTTGAATGTATCTATTATGAGATTGTTCAAATGGTAAATCAATATTAAGTCCAACGGAGAGCCCATTTTCTATAAATGCACCTTTGTTTGCCGCTTCCATAATTCCAGGTCCACCGCCGGTGATGATTCCAAACCCCTCTAAGGTTAATTCTTGGGCTATTTGCGTAGCTGTTTTATAATAAATATCATCCGGCTTAGTCCTTGCAGAACCAAAAATAGAAATACAAGGACCTATCTTATTTAGCTTTTCAAAGCCCTCAACAAATTCAGCAATTACCTTGAACATGGTCCAAGAATTTTCGCCTTTGAGCTTATCCCATTGCTTTGCTCTCGATTTAAATGTTTCGTTTACTGGAGACATAAAATTAAATTTATAAGTTGAAAAGACTTGTCCAATTTAACGGACAAGTCTTTTAGAACAACACGTATGTCTATTCTGTACTTCTGTTATACAACAGAGCTCTTTACACTATCAAACTTCTCAGCAATATAGCTTTGAAGTGCTTGAAGATTATCAAACTGGTCAATCAGTATATCCAAGCTAGAGCCCTGTGAACCAGAAGGTACTACATATTGTTCAACATCTTTTTTTGTAATCGTTACTTTACTTAATATAATGAGTCGTTCCACGACGTTTCTTAATTCTCTTATATTTCCAGTCCATGACTGGTTCTGTAGCTCTTTTAAAGCAGCTGTCTCTATTTTCTTAATAGGCATTCCATATTCAGCACATATTTGATCTATAAAATACTCCACTAATTCAGGAATATCGTTTTTTCTTTTTTGCAGGGAAGGGACATCGATAATAATTACAGCTAAACGATGATACAAATCTTCTCTAAATCTACCTTTGATAATTTCCTCTCGAAGATTCTTATTAGTGGCTGCAACTACTCGCACATCTACACTAATTTCCTTATCTCCTCCAACCCTAGTAATTCGATTTTCTTGGAGAGCTCTTAGAACTTTGGCCTGAGCACTTAAGCTCATATCTCCAATTTCATCAAGAAACAGGGTACCGTTGTGTGCTAACTCAAATTTTCCAATTCTCTTTTTGAAAGCCGAGGTAAAAGACCCCTTTTCGTGACCGAAAAGTTCTGATTCGATAAGCTCAGAAGGAATGGCTGCACAGTTTACTTCAATGATGGGACCATCTTTCCTATTGCTGTACTCATGTACCCATCTAGCAACCAATTCCTTTCCTGTACCATTACTTCCAGTAACAAGAATTCTAGCTTCCGTTGGACCCACTCTTTCAATGGTATCTTTTATAAAAGATATCTCATTGGAAGAGCCAATAATTTCTTGAGTTTTTACGGTCCGAACTTTTCGTTGTAGTGTTTTCTTCTCAGTAATGAGACTGGACTTATCCATAGCATTGCGGATCGTTATCAGCAAACGGTTTAAGTCCATTGGTTTTTGAATAAAGTCGAAAGCGCCCTTTTTCACAGCGTCTACGGCAGTGTCAATTGTGCCGTGCCCCGAGATCATCACAATTGGAGTATCCGGAGATAAAGTTTGTAGTCTGTCAATAGCTTCCATACCATCTAACTTAGGCATTTTGATATCAAGTATTATGACATCAAATTTATCCTGCTTCACCTTAACAAGACATTCTAAGCCGTTTGAAGCTTCTGCCACTTCATACTTTTCAAGCTCCAAAATATCGGTTAAAGTTCTTCTTATACTCTTGTCGTCATCTACGATTAGAATCTTTGCCATTGACAATTCTTAGTTTTCTTATTTTGTAATTCAAATCCTCCACAAGATACATTATAAAATTAATTAATACTTATTATGTTGATAAAAATATGTTTATATATATAATTTTTTCAAATGTGTAATTAATTTACTTATAACCGATATAATTATTTTTTTGCAAATATGCTTAAATACGACACATCATGCGGTAAAAGTCCTAATTCTATTGATATTATCTGTTGTGAAATCCCCATGTAATATTATCACCTAAACGGTTGTTTAATTCTATATGAATGAAGTTGTTTAGTTTGGAAATGATTTTTATTCCTTTTGTTGGCCTCTTCAAGATATTATATTTAGTCCAAATACCATCAACAATAAGTAGGTGGGTTAAGGTCTCTAAACTGAAAGTCCTTATATATATCAATATTTGGGATTTATATAATTCTTAGTTTCAATAATCACCCTGAAAGTTCTCTAAACTTTCGACCCTCTGTTGAAAATGTCTCTTGAAAATGTCTCTTGAAAAGAAGGGTATCGTCGCTAAAGCCTTCCTTCGAAAGAGAAACGCAGATTGGATCGGATGAGTACTGATTGAACTTAATGACTATTAAAATAAAATATCTCAAGAAAGGACGAGGATTTAAACCTATATCCAGACCTTTAAATTCTTATTTCAAGTATTCTATTCAGGTAATTTATTAGGTCTATTAATTTCTCTTCTTTTCTAATATTAATAATTAGACAACATTTTCAAATATTCATTTTAAAACTTAAATACCTATGGACAAAAAAAGCCGACTCCTCAGTCAGCTAGATTTTTACTTTAAACCACCCTTTTAATTCCTTTGTTGATATAAATATATGATCATCTATCCCAGTTTACAATAGATCGTCTTTGATAATATGTCTACAAAAATTAACAGAAAACCTACATGTATTACTATTATGTAGTTGACCTGACGACTAATCCAAAATTCTGAGTCTCTCGAATTAATAAATAGGCTCAATTTGTACTCACAATACAATTCCAGATTGTATCTAATAAGGATAAAAAATTAAAAAACATTTCTATCCAGTAGCATATAAGTATTATAAATATTTGGAGGTAAGAAATAATGACTTGTATTCTTTAGTTACAGTAGTAAATTGAGGAAATGAGTATAAATCCGATTCAGTCAAAAATGCTCGAAGAACGAGATGACGAGCTGCTCTATCAAAAAGCGAATGACTATGGCTTGAAATATAGTAAGAAAAATCTAAGCAGACACGTATATCCACATGATGATGCACTTAAGGAATTATCTATTTTTGACGAATCGTTTCCTAATAAATCTGGAAATGCCCACGCGATTTTGGAACTGTTACATAAATATGGAGCTCCTGCTACTGTTGCTCAAACTGGAGGCAGATATTTTGGATTTGTGAATGGAAGTGTAGTCCCTGTCTCATTGGCTGCAAAAAACTTAGCCAGCTTTTGGGATCAAAATACAGCTCTACAAGTTATTTCCCCAATCTCTTCGAAGCTTGAAACTGTTGTTCAAAAATGGCTCATAAAATTATTTGGACTACCAAAAAATACAGTTACTGGCTTTGTAAGTGGTACTTCGATGGCAAACTTTTGTGGCTTATCTGCTGCTCGATATAGAATCCTTAGCAACCGAAACTGGGATGTCACAGAACTTGGTCTAAATGGAGCTCCACCTATCAGAGTAGTTACGGGTAGGCAGGCACATTCTAGTGTAATCAAAGCTATTTCTTTAGTTGGATTAGGAAAGAAAAATATTGAATGGGTTGACGTCGATGCTGAGGGAAGAATTATAGTCGAACAGATACCTCCATTGGATCAAACATGTATTCTTATACTTCAAGCAGGAAATGTCCATACTGGATCGTTCGATGATTTTGATTCAATATGCAAGAAAGCTAACGAAAGTGGTGCTTGGATACATGTAGATGGAGCGTTTGGATTATGGGCAGGAGCAACCAAAAAACTAAAGCATCTTACAAAGGGCTACCAATATGCTCATTCTTGGGCCGTAGATGGGCATAAAACCTTGAATACTCCATATGATTCTGGTATCATACTTTGTAATGATGAAGAAGCACTTGTATCCTCGATGCATATGAGTGGAGGATATATAATCCAAGGAGATGGGCGTGATGGCATGTACTATACGCCCGAGATGTCAAGACGATCTAGAATTATAGAACTTTGGGCCACCCTTAAATATTTAGGTCATCAAGGAATCGATGAAATGATTTTCGGAATGCACCAAAATGCTAAACTTTTTGCTAAATTACTTTCATCAAAATCTGATTTCAAAGTTTTAAACGAAGTCGTTTTCAATCAAGTGATGGTGCAATGTGAAACAGATTCTACAACAACTGAAGTACTCGAGCAGATACAACAATTGAGAACCTGTTGGGTCGGTGGATCTACCTGGAAAGGTCGTAAAGTAATAAGAATAAGTGTATGCTCATGGGTGACTACCGAAGAGGATGTACGGCTTTCTGCTGAGTCATTCAACAAAGCGATTGCTATGACGAGAATATCATCATAGTATTCCTAAAAATTTAATTTTCTAATTAATTTTCCAAGAGCCCGATGGCTAAATAGGCCATTAAGCCGGCACCCAACTCTATACTATCTTCGTCCACATCAAATTGAGGGGTGTGCACAGATGCTGTTATTCCTTTTGCTTTATTTCCTGTTCCTAAGCGATAAAAAACAGAAGGTACTTTTTGTGAATAATAGGAAAAGTCTTCTGAGGTCATTCTTTTAGGAAGATGTATGGTTTGCTCTACTCCAACAAATTCCCTCGCAAAATCCATGCACTTTTCGGTTGCTTGTACGTGATTTATTAAAACAGGGTACCCTCTTCTAATTTCAAAATCAATTTTCGATTTTGTCTCGGATTGAATCTTACTAATAATTTCTTGCATTTCAGCATGCATTTTGCTTCGAATTTTCTCATTCATTGCTCGATAAGTGCCTTCAATATGTAGTCTTTCTGGTATTATATTAGTGGCTCCTCCATCTGACCAGATTTTGCCTAAGCTTAAAATCACTTCATGATTTTCTTCTTTATATTTTTTGTACAATTGTTCAAATTGAGCAATCACTTGGCTACTTACCGTTATTGGATTAATGCAATTAGCTGGCAAAGCCGCATGTCCTCCCTTTCCTGTTATTGTGATATATAATTCATCCGCAGATGCCATATACGGTCCTGGATGAAATCCAACATTTCCTACTTCCAGGGGAGGATGCACATGTTGACCAATGACGTATTTAGGTTTTGGATTGTCTAACACTCCTTCGTCAATCATGATGGATGCACCACCTGGTAATTTTTCTTCCCCTGGTTGAAACATAAATCTTATTCTCCCCTTCCATTGATCTTGTAAATTTTTAAGAATATGGATGGCACCTAAAACACAAGTGGTATGGACATCATGACCACATGCATGCATTCTATTCTCTATGGTAGAGTGATAAGATCTATCCTTTACTTCCTGAATTGGTAATGCATCAATATCAGCTCTTAAGAATATAACATTTTCTATCTCTTTAGAATCTCCTAGTTCAGCCACAATACCATTTCCTGCCCAACCTTTGGTATGCGACACACCCCATTGGGTCAATGTATCAGAAATAAATTTACCTGTATTTTCTTCCTGAAAAGACAATTCAGGATATTGATGTAGATGCCGTCTGATTTTGATGAGTGTATCAAATACTTCTGAGGCCTCTTCCTTAATTTGGTCTATTATTACTTTCATGGCTTACCTGGTAGTAGGTTTTTCATTATAATGATAAAATCTTTCCAAACATTATAATAACTAGCATACTCCAAATCGGACTCATATGCTTCTCGAGATGCCCTATATTCTAACCCATAATTTTCACTTACAGAAAAAACTCCATCTTTTATCAATGGTAACTGTTGAGATTGAGAAGATGCATATCCAACCCATGTTTTCGTTCCTATGAGTACAGGAATGAAGCCTGATAAAAAATTTTTTCGTCTTGGACTTATTAATAAAATTAATGGGAATAATGGCATAAAAATTATTACTAATGTGATATCCAATATTCTCTTTTGAAGTAAGTACAAATCCATCGTCAGATTAATTTTCAAATCTTTTGAATACCATGACCCTTGAGCATTTTTAGAGTCTGACCCCAGGATTCCTGCATTATCTTGATTTGCGATTCTATAGGAGAATTGGTTGCCTAAGGTAGACATTTGATGAATGATCTCCCCATGACTCAAATCTTTGGAACAAAATACAATTTCATCTGGTTTTAGTTTTTTACTTATTTCGCTTAATTGACCCAAGGTACCAGAATGAGTGTCGCCATCTAATGAGTCATTTTGAGAAACAGCGGTTAGTAAAGTTGAACTTTTAAAATAGGTTTGAAATTTACTCTTTAAGTCTCTGATAGAATCTTTACTTCCTACCAAAATGATTTTTTTCTTAAGGCCATTAACGGCAACCCAACTGCCAGTGGCTATTTTATTAAAAAACAATTTAATGTACCACAAAAATGGAAATAAAAGAATTGAACTTATAAATATAATAGCTCTTGAGAATCGGAGATCAAATGGTAAAAAATTGTACACTAAGAAGACCAATAAGGCCCCAATTAACCACCCACCTAAAAACCTATCAAAGCCACTTTTCTTTTTATAATGTCCAGTAAAAATTAGGCCGACAATAAACAATAAAGAAAACAAGAGAGCCAATAAATAAAAATCAATATCATCGTAGTAATGAATATCTTTCCAATAGAATCGGCTCCACATATATTTAATACCTTGGTAAGAGAAATATATAAAGGAAAGATCTATCATCGGATGAAGCACGGTCATTAACCAACTCTTCAACTGAGAACTTATGGCAACAATGACAATGGCTAAGTTAATCAAAACGGTCCAAGCGCTACTGTTACCAGGTCTATGCTTATTGTTAAATATCAACATAGCATTATAAAAATGCTTGGTGTAAGAAACCGAAGATTTTTTAGTACTTTCTCCCTTGAAATGTATGATACTGGTGTCACTCAAAAAATAGTTTTGATAGCCTGCTTGCTTAATTTTATAGGAGAGATCTATATCTTCTCCATACATAAAGAATTGCTCATCAAAACATCCAGTAATATCAAGAGCAGATTTTCTAGTAAACATAAAAGCTCCGGTGAGAACTTCAATTTCATGGTTTTCTGTATTGGAAAGATGGCCTAAATAATAGTTATTTAAAAATTTAGAATTTGGAGATAACTTCCATAGCCCAGTTATTTTGCAGAAGGAAGACCATAATGTCGGAACACTTCTTTTGGATTCCGGCAAGAACTTCCCACGTCCATCATACATCGAAACACCCAATGAGCCAATTTTTTCATTTTGTTCCATAGTATCAAAACACTTTTGCAATGTATCTTCCTGAAGAATAGTATCAGGATTCAAAAAAAGAATATATTTTGATTTGGAAATTTTTACTCCCTGATTATTGGCTTTTCCAAATCCAACATTATCAACATTGGCAATTAATTTGACGGATGGATAATCAGATTTTAACATGATTAAAGAATCGTCTACAGAGGCATTATCTACCACTATAATTTCCTTATCCAAAGCATCTTTACTTTGTTCAATAGAATGAAGGCATTCATTCAGAAAATGCTTTACATTATAATTTACAATAATGATAGAAAGATCCTTCATCAAAAGCGTATATCATTTTATTTTTAGGACTGTTTATAAGGCATACGAGAAAGGATCGATTGAGCTAAAGTATACTCATCTGCAAATTCCAATTCCCCTCCAAAAGAAACACCTCTCGCAATGGTACTTATACGTACTTTAAATTCCTCCAACATTTTACTAATATAAAAAATGGTAGTTTCCCCCTCAATGGTAGGAGAAATTGCCATAATAAGCTCTTCTACTTCTTCTCTTTTTACCCTATGTACTAAAGAGTCAATATTCAATTTTTCAGGGCCAATGCCTTCTAATGGCGAAATTACACCACCTAAGACGTGATAAACACCGCTAAATTGTTGAGTATCCTCAATGGCCATTACATCCCGAATGGACTCAACAACGCACACTAAATTCTTTTTCCTAGCCACATTGCCACAAATCTCGCATAAATCCTCATCAGAGTAGGAATAGCATTCAGTACAAGTCTTTAACTGAGTATCTAAGGCAAGTAGACTTTCTCTAATTTTGGTATTCTTGTCTGTAAAGTCATCTACTAAGTGTAAAACCATCCTCAATGCTGTTTTTTTCCCAATCCCAGGCAAAGAACTCACTGCATTTACAGCATCTTCTAAAATCTTAGACGAAAATTTCAAAATCTCTATTTTATTTTTAAATATACTTTTGACTATGCGTAACAAATAGTACAAAAATGAAATGATTTAAGAGCTATTAGCTTATTTATTTACGCGCAACACCAAATTACCTTTTAATTATTTTATATTTTCCATCTATTTCGATGACGATATATCTACAAATGGCATTATGTTGAAAATCAAGCATTTACAAATCAATTAAATTCTATTATTAAATCATGACAATGTATTAAATAATAGAAGTAAAGGTAATGATTACTAAATTTTATTGGTTTAATAATTAGCTTTGAATGTCAAATACAATAATAGTCTTATTATTTTTGAAAAAACTAAAAAGATTGCAATGGCGGAAATAATTAGAATGCCTCGATTAAGTGATACAATGGAAGAAGGGAACATCGTGAAATGGTTAAAAAAAGAAGGTGATACCGTGGCTCCAGGTGATATACTGGCTGAAGTAGAGACGGATAAGGCGACTATGGATTTAGAGAGTTTTCATAATGGCATTTTACTTCATATTGGCATAAATGAAGGACCTGTCGCTGTGGATGGAATTATTGCAATCATTGGAGAGAAAGGGGAGGATGTTGAAAAATTATTAGCAGAAGCAAATAAGGAATCTGAAGCTACTCCAGCTGAAGAAGAAGGTAAAGAAATAGATGAAGAAGAAACGAAAGAAGAAGTAAAAGAACAAACGAAAAAGGAAGCTAAAAAAGATGCATCTTCATCTAAAGAAACGGGGCCTGTCAAGCCAGATACGAATAAGGCCCCCGCTGCTTCTACGGCAGAAGGAGGAAGGATAAAAGCTTCCCCACTGGCTAAGAAAATGGCGACTGATAAGGGTATCGATTTAGGAAGTGTTATTGGGACTGGTGAAGAAGGAAGGATTGTGAAAAAAGATATTGAGAACTATGTTCCATTGACTACGAGTGGAAATAAAGCTCCTGCAGCTGCTAATAGTGATGAGAGGACAAGTAATAAAACCACAGAATCACCAACCATCGCTTATGGAGATCATCCAGTTTCTCAAATGAGAAAAACAATAGCAAAAAGATTGGGAGAAAGTAAATTTACAGCTCCTCATTTCTATCTGACAATAGTGGTCGATATGAAAGAAGCTATGAGAGCAAGAAAAGCCATCAATGAAGAAGAAGGAGTAAAAGTATCATATAACGACTTGATTGTCAAAGCAAGCGCCTATTCACTAAAAAAACACCGAAAGGTCAATGCTTCTTGGTTGGAAGATAAAATCACTGTACATCAACGTATCAATATAGGAGTAGCAGTAGCGGTGGATGAAGGATTGGTAGTGCCAGTACTACATGATACAGATGGCATGAGCTTAATGCAAATAAATAATCAGGTTAAATCACTTGCCGGTAAAGCACGAAGTAAAAAAATACAGCCAAAGGAAATGCAAGGAAATACTTTCACGATAAGTAACTTAGGAATGTTTGGCATAGATGAATTTACTGCGATCATCAATCCGCCAGATGCCTGCATCCTTGCTGTTGGCGGTATTCAGGAATTACCCGTTGTAAAAGACGGAGAAATTAAGATAGGTCATCAAATGAAAGTGACCCTATCTTGCGATCATAGAATCGTAGATGGGGCCACTGGAGCTAAATTTCTTCAAACGTTGAAATTCGTTTTAGAAAATCCTGTTAGACTGTTGGTATAATCAATTTTTCATGATTTTATAGGTTTCAATTTTTACGTCAGTAGAAATTTCGACTATGTACATTCCATCGGACAAAGAAGTAAGATCTATATTTCTTTGTGAGGAACTGACTGAATGTTCTTCAAAAACAATTGCACCAGAAAGATTGGAAATTGCTATATCTGTAATTAAATCCTCCTGAGACGATAGTGTTACCGAATCAACAAATGGATTAGGGAATAGGTTAATTGTTATATTTTGTTCCGAATCCTTTAGTTTCGAATTACTCTGTTCTTCTTGAGCAACAAAATTTTCCTGCGTCTTTTCTTCTAAGTAGTGGGAACTTGTACAATATCCTTCTCTTCTTTCAAATGAATTTGAGTATTCAGTATGGGCTTGGTCCTCGACAATTAAATCTTGAAATTCGATCTCACTTTCATTAACAGAAATAATTTTTGATCTACACCCATCGCTCAATCCTGCACTATCATCTCCTATACTGACGCTACCCAAAAGTCCATTAAGTTGCATCCAAAGGTTTACATCTGCGATAAATATATTTAGTTCATTTACTTCTGATGAGCAAAATTCAGTTGAACCTAAGCAATATGGAAAATGAAATCCACGTACTTCACTTGATATTCTTCTTTCATTCCCTCGGCTATCGACATATTCAAATCCTGTCAGCTGTGGAATTCCGCCAAAATCAAGACAAACATTATAATCACATAATTCAACTGCAGAATTTCCTCCTAGTGTTAGTTGCTTACAAAGATTACCGCAAGCTGAATTACTATCTACAATATCTAAACAAACCGTGTAGTTGCCTTGATCAAATGTATGTACAAAAATTTCTTCATCTGAGTAAATCTCTCCATTTACAGACCATCCAAATTCTGCAACATTTATATCATTATCAAATACCGGTTTAAATTCATATTCTAGTGGATTTCTTTCATTAATTATTACATCTTTCAATTCTTGGGACTTACTGGTAATCGTAACATTGTCAATTAGAAAACCACAATTTACACTATCATCTCCTGTATAATCGAATGACGTAAATAACCAAACTTGACCATAATTATTATCACAAGTAAAACTAACTTTATAACCATCAAATCCATTTGTTCGCAAATCTGTAGTCTGTATTAATTCAATGATCTCTACGAACATCGAAGAAGTAAATAAATCTGGATTATTTTCTTCAGTCGGAAATTGGAAATTGTTATGAGAAGAAGGTATTAGACTATTATTTAAAAATATATGCAAAAAACCTTTTTCTGGTCTATCACAGACGGTTCCATAGTCAAAGTTCATCGTATAGGTCTTCCCTTCTAATAACTCAACTTGAGTATAAATACCTTCACTATGCTTGTGATCTGGTCTGTTTCCATAACAGATATGGCCAACGTTACTATCAATCATTCTTAAGCCTCCGTACCAATCCCATTCCGGTGTTTGATAGTCTGCTGTACCATGAGTAGCGAACCAATTCTCAACGCCTCCTTTTGAAATTCCTAAAGATGGCGTTCCACCTGGAATGTTTGTCAAATGTTCGAAATCTCCATTATAGAGACTTGATGGACAATCTTGTGTAAGAGCCTTTGTAAGTGTTATATGAGAAATTAAAAGAATGGTGATTAGGGATAAAATTCTCATTTGAAACTTTGTTTACAGTTTTTAAAATATGGGGTGTAAAAGCTGAATAACAAAGTGGGCAAGCCCAAAAGGTAGTAGAATTACATTGTTTTAAAAGGAGTAAAATAAAGTGAACAGAAGTGTATAAACTCAATTGAATTATGGAAAAAGAAAGGACTTAAATGATGAGTATAAAGGTTATTGTTTACAAAGTAACAAAGGAACAAAAAGGATAAATTAAAGGAATTAAGAAGGCGTAATAAACTAAAATTGAGAATGCGAATATATATCAAAAAAGTTTGTCCTGCTTTAATTTACGTCATCACAAAACCAATTTGACGCAGAACTTACATATAAGATATCCCTGGTTCAATGGGCCGCGTCTGTACTGATATGTGTATTCTGTGGTGAAAATAAATTAGGGACCTACAAATTTACAGAAAGTATTTTTGAGTCTTGAATGCAGAGGATATAAAAAAAGGGACGAGTCTAAACTCATCCCTTTTACACATTTATTATTAATACTATAATTAATATCCAGAACTCTTGTTTCCATTATTATAGTTATTATAATCTGCATCATAAGATTCTCCTTGGACTCCCGTACCAACCGGTGCAGCCATATCGAAATCATTACCATCACATGTTCTAAACTCAACCCTTCTGTTAAGATAGTGAGATCCATCTACTCCACCTAAAGGATTTTCTTCCCCTCCGTACATCAATTTCAATCGACTTCTGTCTAGACCATAGTTCGTTACTAAGTAATCAATAGAAGCTTCAGATCTTTTGTATGATAAGTTATTGTTATAATCATTGTCTGCTTTGTTATCTGTGTGACCATGTGCAACAATACAAAGTTCAGGGCATTTTTTCATAACCTGAGCTACGTGATGTAATTGGCTATAATATTCAGTTTTGATGCTAGTCTTATTATTATCAAAATGAATCATTGGTAGGAACCAATCTCCACAACCAGTTCTTACTACTGTAGTTGTACCATTAGCCCCAGCAGCGCCAGTCGCACCAGTTGCTCCTGCTATTGTTTCTATTCTTGTTTCTATTTCAGAAACTCTTTCTTGTACTTTAGTATCAACTGTGTTTGCAATTGATTCTTCGGTAATGCAACATTCAGCCGCAGCAGCAACACCACTTTCGTCAATCTCTAAACCTGGTGGTGAATATGGCTCTTGATCCTTACAATCTGGAATTCCATCACCATCACTATCTAAAGTGATACCTCTAGTGTCTACTGCACAACCATCTGGCGTATCTAATTCTTGATCCAACATATCGATTACACCGTCATTATCATCATCTGTAAGATCCAACTGAGGTCTTTGCTTTAGGCTTGCAATGTCATTAAATGTGGCATCCATAGGATTAACCCAATAAAGAGGTTCTGTTCTCTTATTGAAGTTTCCAAAGTTTATTCCAATTACTAGATGAGTATAATGTGCGATATCCACATTATTAGACTGATCTAAATTGGTTCTATACTTTTGTCCATCTAAGAAATCGTTATCAGAAAGAAAGACTTTATGTTCGAATGAAAGATTTATTCTTTTAGATATCTTTCTAGATACTCCGGTTGCCACGGTACCCATAGCGTGAATATTATAGCTATCTCCAAGTCTAAAAATTCCTTTTTTCTGAAAACCTTCAGTTTCGTATGTACCATCATACTCAGTTTTAAGATTAGACTTTATTTCATCTCTACCTTCTTTAGTATCAAATTTTTCCTTAGTGTAGTCTATTCTATCTATTAAGTCAACATAATAGTCACCATCAGCATCCTGTAAATCATGGTAAGTTGAATGATGATCAACACCTATACCCATAGCAATGTACCAATTCCACTTGTTATGATCACTATGAAATAACATATTTCCAACATTCAGAACTCCTTCTATACCTGCATTGTAGTAAGTTGTTTTATGATTGAAAAACCATCTTTCTCCTGTAGAGGGACCATAACCTTCAAAAACTCCACCTGGTCCAGTTTGACCTTCAGGAACAAGATTAAGGTACGATGGCTGTGGATCTAATCCTTTTGTCACACCATAAAAACCAGAAAGTCTGATTGAAAAGATGTAATGTAAAGCCTTTCTAAGATGAATTCCAACACCATAACCAGCTGGCAATTCCCTATCAACATCACCATCAATGAAAAAATGACCTCCATGAAGACCAACTTCTAAAGCATTTTTAGGTTTTGCAGAATATTTATTTTGACCCATTCTCCATTCTTTGTTTTGATCTGGGTCTTTTGTCATTTCATCAGTGACACGTCCTGATTTCCAAGTGTCATTGATTTCTTCATAAGATTCTTCATAGGATTCCTCAAAGGATTCTTCGATTATTTCTTCCTGGATTTCCTCAGTTACTTCTTCCTGAGCAGAAAGTGCTGCACTAAAGATTACAGCAAAAAGAAGAGATAAATTCTTGATAGTCATAGGTGTATATTTAATAATAAATATTAATACGTGCCAAATATAAAGACAAATAACAGATTAAAGAAATTTATAATGTATAAATATCAATAAACTATTAGCCTTTACACAAAGGAGGCTCGTGATCAAATTGTTAGGGTGTAATTCGTTTAATCTACCTTAAAGTTATATTAACTTTCGCTAAAAGGTATATAAGGGATGGTAAAGAAACGTATAATTCAAAATATATGACAAATAAAATGCAAATTATTTATATTACTAAACAAATTTAACATTCTTCTGAATTCTACTTAAATTCAAATTTAATCATATATTATATATTTTCATAATATGTATGATATTTAATGTCTGTATTTTATATTTACATAAAATTTATAATATGAATTTCCTAACTCCTTATTGTTATTCTGAAATTTCATTGCATCCAAAGCAAGATGAGAGCATTTTCAAATCCATTTATTTTTATAATGGGGAGCCGTCAATTCTAAAACAACATCAAATCGGAATCGTAGGTACCGACCCAATTTCTCTCAATGGATTCAGAAACCATTTCTATAATCTAGGTGATCATTTTCAGGCGTCGATTCTAGATCTTGGTGTTATAGATTATGACAATCAGGCCGCATTTCAGGAAAGAATTGATCATTTGAGAAAAGAGTTAGCGCTGATCGTTATTGGAGGAGATGCAATACATTCTGACAAGGAGCCTTATTGTTGTCTATCCAATAAGTTAGAGTCTAATACATCCACTATGCATTCACTAGCCTATCAAAGACATACTACTTCTCGTGAAGACTATCTGAATACAAATCATCTTAATCATCTATCCTTAGGTGAATTAAAAAGCAAGGTTTCTATAGTAGAACCTTATTTAAGAAATTCAAAAAGTTTGATTGTTAATCCAAATGTGATAAAGAAATCTGATTCAAAGTTTGAAGGGAGCGATCTATGTGGTCTGACGATTGAAGAAACATGTCAGATTGCTAGATATGCTGGTATAAGTCCAAATATTGAACTTATTCAATTCACTGATATACCCCCTTCAGATAAAGAAAATAGACTATATGAATGCGCTTCTGTCACTGCCTGGTATTTTTTGGAAGGATACATGAATAAGAAATTTGAAGATGCTGCAGATCATGACAATACTTGCTATATTATCCAAAACGATTATTTTGAAAATCCGCTGAAATTCATCTCTAGTAGTGAATCTGGGAGATGGTGGGTACAACTAGAAGGAGAAAGTGAATATTTACCTTGTCTCTACGATGATTACGTAGCTTGTAAATCAGGGCAAATTCCAGAAAGACTCCTTACTTTAGTTTAGATGACTGTAGTTTACTTGCTTGTAATTTAGCGGCATGTAGATTACAAGATTTTAAATTAAAAGAGTTTAGATTAGTGGCGACTTTAGATCAGTTAATTTTAGATTATGGATATTCTGGAGTATTGAAAATTACCAGTAACCAAAGGATTAGGTTATTAATTTAGTCTAAAATAGCCTCTAACTTAATCCCACGAGAACCTTTAATTAATACCAAGGAATCTTTTACCAAAGGATGTTTTTTCAAATACGTTTTAAGGTCGTGTCTCGCATTAAAATTCATCAACTTCGGATTTTTTAAATTGGTTGCTTTAAACTTTGGTCCTACGGTATAAATCTGATCTACCTCCATTTCTAGTGATTGTTGCAAAATCTTTTGATGCTCTTCCAGATAACTCTTTCCTAACTCTAGCATGTCTCCTAAAATTAAAATTTTCGGTTTTCCTTCTAATGTTTTAAAGTTTTGTATACTTAAAGACATGCTATTTGGATTTGCATTATAGGCATCCAGTAAATATTTGACCCCACTTTTTACAACAATTTGGGATCTATTATTCTTCGGTGTATATTTCGTGATGGCCTTTAGTGCCAAATCTTCAGGTACTTTAAAGACTCTAGCGATTTCAAGAGCGACGGCAATATTTGGTAGATTGTACATACCAGCCATTTGTGTCTTATATTCTTTACCATACAATGAAAATCCAAGAGTAAGATCATTGTTTGGTAAAACCTTCAATTCTTTTGGATCGTAAAAACTATAATTTGGATAAGTTCCGAGTTGTTCTATCAGCAATGAATCTCTAATATTACAGAAAATATGCGACCGCTCTCTTATTAAGAATTTGTAAAGTTCAGTTTTCCCCTTTAGAACACCATCAATTCCACCAAAACCCTGAAGATGAGCTTTTCCAATATTCGTAATAATACCGTAGTCAGGTTCTGCAATTTCAGCTAATAACTTTATTTCGCCTACATGATTAGCTCCCATTTCTACAATTCCTACATCGTGACTTGAATCAAAAGACAAGAGCGTAAGTGGTACTCCTAAGTAATTATTCAGATTGCCTTTAGTGAATCCACATTTCAGATCTGTGCTCAGCACGGCATGAGTTAGCTCCTTAGTAGTGGTTTTGCCATTTGAGCCCGTAATAGCGACGATAACGGTTCCTATCTCGTTTCGATGATGATTAGCCAATTGTTGTAATACTTCTATGGTATTATGTACCAAGATAGTTTTATCTTGTTGGTATGATTTGTCATCTATGATAACATGGGATGCTCCCCTCTTAATAGCTTCCTTCACAAAATGGTGTCCGTCAAAATTGGGTCCCTTTATGGGAAAAAACATCTCATTTCGCTTCAAAGTCCTTGAATCAATTGATATCCCACTACACTTTTTGAAAAGCTGATAAAGTTGTTTAATGTTCATTGGTGCAATAATAAAAAAAATAGTCTTTGTACAGGGTACAAAGACTATTCACTTTACTGAAAAAGTTTATTCTTATTTATATCTTTTTTTCTTTTTCTTAGCTGGAGCTCCAAAAATATTTCCACTTGTATCTTGATTTCCAGTTTCTCCACCGACTCTAATCATCGCACATCTAAACCCAAGATTTCTACTTCCTTTATCCTCATCTTTATATCTTCTAGTTCCTGGAGACAACCAAAATAATCTATCTCCCCATGATCCACCTTTGATTACTCTAGATTTATCACTTATAAGTGTAGAAATGCCGTATTGATAATCTACCATTTCTTCTACATCTCCATCCTTGTAGTTTCTTACATCTCCTTTTCTGTAATTATCTCTGACGCCGATGGTATCATCCTCTACTTGTCTATATTTCAAACGACCTAAACTATCCTTTTCGACTGGTTTACCCGTTTCTTCATCTCTAATAAGTTCTGTAAAGACATTTCCTCTATAAGGGTTTAAGTCATGGTTTTCAGCATCACTTAAGGTAGTACTTGTCATTGGTCGATATACATCCTGTACCCATTCATTGACATTTCCTGCCATATTATATAAACCAAAATCATTGGCTATAAATGCTCTTACCGGGCCTGGAGTAGAAGCTTTATCATTTAGATTACCGGCCATACCCATGTAATCCCCTCTACTTCTTTTGAAGTTTGCAAGAATTTTTCCTTGATATTTATCTCTTTTCTTGTATCTGGCTGTATTTCCATCCCAAGGGAAATATCTTCTATCTGTAATAACCTCATCTTCGGAAGCTGCCTGATTTCCTTGAAGCGCCAAGGCTGCGTATTCCCACTCTGCTTCTGTAGGCAATCTATATTCTGGTAAAAGGATACCATCTTCAAACCTTACTTGTCTTTCTCCTCCAGATGTCAAATCAGGGAGATTTTTTCGGACACTACCTTGGTATTGCCCTGCCAAATAAGCTTTGGAATTGAAGTTTTCGCCGTCAATTTGCTCGTTAGTATTGGCATTTAGGATACCTTTTTCCATCAAAAGCATCTCGTTTACACGATCACTTCTCCATTTACAATATTCTTGCACTTGTAGCCAGCTTACACCAACGACCGGATAGTCATCATAGCTTGGATGTCTAAAATAAGTTTCAACTAGAGGCTCATTAAAGGCTAATTCTTCTCTCCAAACAAGTGTATCTGGCAATGCATCATTCCAGACTTGTGGATAGGTTTGATACACTCTTTTAGTCCAATGTATATATTCTTTCCAGTGACTATTACTAGCCTCTGTTTCATCCATATAAAATGAAGATACTGTAACTCTACGAGGAATATTATTCCATTCGTAGGTAACATCTTCTAATGACGTTCCCATATTGAACGTACCACCTTCTATAAGGACTAAATTAGGCCCAGTAACCTGACCTTCGTAGTCGAGCTTTTCAAAACCTCCCCAATCTTGGGAGTTGTATTGCCAACCAGTTGCATCTGAATCTCCGCCTTTTGATCCGCGGCTACAAGAGCCAAAGATAAGAGCTAAAGAAACAATAGAAAAAAGGAGAACTAACTTCCGTTCCATTACCACAATTTTTGTTAGTAGGTATATTAATTTATTATTAACAGGATGAAGCTTTATGGTTTATTCTGGGGATTAATTTACATAAATCGTACCTGAATCAACGAAATAGCATAAAGCAGTCATTTAATTTAGATTTTTCTTTACCGATCTTGTCCAAACTTATCAAAACTCCAACCTCATGACTTCCGCCACTTGATAAATTTAAAGAAGAAATTGTCATATCAAAACTGTAACTTAGTTTCAGCTTATCGAGTGCATATCCAAAAGCAAAAATCAGTGAATCTTGGTTTCTAACAGTATGCCTTGCATAAACACCGGTTAGTAGATTTCTTATTTGAGCGTGAACACCTAGATTTACCTGATAAAAATTTCCTTGCTTTGCAAGTATTAAACTCGGTGATAAAAACGTGGCTTTATTTCTGTTATTGCCTTGTTGTAAGATTAACTGGTGTCCTAGATGGAAATTTATCAAAATAGGCTGTCCAACTTCAGAAGAATTGGTTTTTTCAGCAAATCCATAATTCGGACTATTCAAATGTTTAATCGATAATCCTGAGTACCATCTATTAGAAAACACCAATAATCCGGTCCCAATATCTATATTAGTTTTACTGAGACTTTCAGGTTGCAATTCATCAGAAGAAATAATTACTCCATTGAAAAGGATTGGTCCATTTGCGGAATCTATCTGATCAGAAAATAAAAGTTTATTCCAATCTAGACTGTATTGATCTATTCCAATTTCTAAGCCAATTCGCATTTGAATATTCTTCGAAAGCCTCATCCGATACATATATGCACCGCCTATTTCGAGATGTTTCAGTGTACCATTACCGCTATCATCCCCATTCATATAAAAACCCACCCCACTTTCTATATTTTGAAAAAATTGGCTGTAGCCTAATGAAAAAGACTTATATGGTGTTCCGAATCCAGGCCATTGAATTCTAGAATTAATATTAAATTGAGGAGTAGTAGATGTTCCTGCGAAGGCAGGGTTCATCAGAAGAGGGGCATTATAAAATTGACTAAATATTAGATCCTGTGCATGGCTAGGCAGCAGATTGCCAAAAAAAAGTATCCATATTATTATAGTTAGTCTTTTTGTCAATTCGATTATATTTATTGAGAGATTGCATATATAACTTATCTAAATTAGGTCTTCTGCAATACCGCTTCTCGTTTAACGTTTCAATAACAATAAAAATGCGAAATATCCTGAGTATAAATAATATTTTCTCCCCGAATTTGGTAATAATCCAAATATTCTTGCTTATCGGCATAAGCCAATTTGCCGGATATTCCCAAGAATCCATTTTTTCAAGCAGTGAAGTATATAAATTGTCCGTTGATCAACCAGGTATTTATAAGATCGATGGGAACTTTATAAATTCCTCTTTAGCATTCGATATCAATAGCATTGATCCGTCTAAGATTCAAGTCTTTACGGATAATGGAGGAGCTCTTACGGAACGATTTGGGGAATATTTTAGTGATCCAGCAGAGATTCCTATTTATGTCCAAGATGGTGGGGATGGGCGCTTTGACCCATCAGATGCGATCTATTTTTATTCCTTTGGACCAGATAACATTCGCCTTACACAAACTCCAGAAATTACGAAGAATATATACTCTGAGCAACAGTATGTTTTTATAAAGTTCAATGATAATAATGGTAAAAGAATCAGTTCCAAAAGCTCATTAGAGGATACACCGGCATTCTCATATCAAACTACTACAAGAATTCATCGTCATGAGGTTGATAAACAAAATCTATTAGGAGAATATGCTTCAGGACAAGGTTCTGGACAGTCATGGTATGGAGAAAGTTTTACTAATAATTGGGAACAAAATTTTAGCTCATTTTTTGACAATGTAGCACCTATTCCAAATACAGAATCTCTGATGAA
>Ga0209828_1000831_pt1 | contig 29292 bp, 17 predicted proteins | sample MaitaG_FD_187429 | JGI IMG/M metagenome (GOLD analysis project Ga0209828, IMG submission 187429) | Marine algal microbial communities from Maine, USA - Maine_Asex2 metaG (SPAdes) (version 2) | ecosystem: Host-associated > Algae > Red algae > Unclassified | place: Maine, USA | collected 2015-01-05
TGGTGGGATTAAATAGTCAGATTTCTTTATTGGACTATTTATAATTTAGCTTTCATTATTCATTATTCATTATTCATTATTCATTATTCATTATTCATTGAATTTCCGCTAAACCGCAAAAAAAAAAGCGGGAGTCAGACAAGCCAACTCCCTCGGATGCATATTTCTAAAAAGGTGTTTGTTCCTTTTTAGAAAGTGTCATAAAATCATTTACAACGATTTCGGAGTTGTATCTTTTGACACCTTCTTTATCTACATAGTTTGTGTAGGTTAGTTTGCCGTTCACGATAACTTCTGATCCTTTTTTGAGCATCTGTTCCATGATTTCAGCTTTTTTCCCCCAGGCAGTAATATTATGCCATTGCGTTTCTTGTACTTTTTCACCATCCTTGTTTTTGTAGAAAGAATTGGTTGCTAAAGTGAATTTCGCTAGCTTGTTACCGCCATCTAATGAGATAAGATCAATGTCTTTTCCAAGATTGCCGATGAGTTGCACTTGATTTTTTATTGCATTCATAATGTAAAATTTGTATCCCACAACTGTGGGACAGGTAAACAAAAATTAGATCCAATTGGATCGATTATCAAGTCAAATATGAAGGCATTTGATGGCTATTGTAGTAAGTTAATCGTGTACTTACGTTTTTATACGATTAATCAATTAAGTTTTAATGTAGGCATACTTGAATTGGCTCTTTCTTTTATTAAAGAAAAAACTATATTTAGTTAAACAAGTATTTAATATGCGCCTAGTACACACCTTTAGTATTTTACTTTTCTGTAGTTTTTTCATGTTTTCTTGTAAAGGAAAAACCACAGATAAAAATAGTTCGGACGATAAAATATTGATTTTCAGTAAAACAGCTGGATATAGACATGCATCTATAGAGGCTGGGATTGCGGCCATTAAAGAATTAGGAAATGAAAATGGATTTCTAGTTGATGCGACAGAAGACTCAACTCAATTTACGAGTGCTGTACTAAGTGAATATAAAGCTGTAGTATTTCTAAATACAACTGGTAATGTTCTAAATAGTACACAGGAAAAAGCATTTAAATCATATATCCAAGCGGGAGGCGGCTTTGTTGGGGTGCATGCGGCTTCAGATACGGAATATGATTGGCCTTGGTATAACAAGTTAGTGGGAGCTTACTTTAATGGACATCCAGAAATTCAAGAGGCATCTATGGATGTGCTTATTGATGCGCATATGTCTACTAAGCATTTGCCAAAGAAATGGATAAAAACGGAAGAGTGGTACAACTTCAAATCCATTAATCCTGATATCAATGTATTGATTGTTGTAGATGAAACGTCATATCAAGGAGGTACCAATGGAGATACACACCCTATTTCATGGTACCATAATTTTGATGGTGGAAAATCATTTTACACTGCCATGGGCCATGGTGCTGAAACATTTCAAGAACCAAAGTTTAGAAAACACCTGTTAGGTGGGATTCAATCCGTGATTGATTAAAAAAAAGAGCCAAGTAATTTAAAACTTGGCCCAATGTTTTAATTTTGGATTATAAACTTTCCACTTGTGGTTTCTCCATTCTGAAATTGCATGTTATAAATAAACAGTCCTTTTTGTGTTTTATCAATGGCCCAAATGTGTCTTCCATTCGAGACTTGTTGTGTATGGATTTGCTTTCCATCAACACTAAAGACGGTCAATTTGAAATCTCTTTTTTTATCATCTATAAATTGAATTTGTTCGCTCGCTGGATTCGGATACACACTTATATCTTGCGCAAATAAATCTTCTTTCGTAGAAACGGTACCTCTTTCTTCAATTCTTATGTTATCAAATAGTTGATAATCTCCAGTAGATAGGTCGCCATTGTTTACTGCAAATTCATCTCCATACATACACAGCGTTTCTATGACAAGTTCTCCTGAACCAGGAGGAAGGTCATAAGTTAGTAATTGTTCTACGCCTTCTGGGAAGCCTATTTGTAGAGGTAATGGTTCAAATGAGTTAGATGCATAGACTTGATGCATTGCTGTAAATTCTGGAGTTAAGCCAGGTACCACACTTGAGTAAAAAGGTATGTATTTAAATCTTAGAACTGGGTCTTGCATATCTTCCGTGTCGTAGCAGATATTTAATCTGTTTTTGTTTGCGAATGATGTGCTAACAAAAAAGTCTTCAGGTTTTACACATTTTGCAGGTTCATTCAACTCAAAATAGGAATTAGTGCTTCCTAAGAACAGTCTTTCACTCGATTGGAAAAATAATGCTCTGGAAAAAATAAAGAAAAAGTCTTCAGAGTATACCCATTTACTAAAGTCAGTACTATAGTTTGTAAATCGTTCGACCTGATTTTCGCGCATAATTTCAAACGTTTGGAATGAACCGTCCAATGAGTTATTATCCAAATTGGGGTCTTCAGTAAAACTAAGTTCTACCGTATAATCATTATTGAATCCAGTAGGTATGGTGAAATTAAACGACGTAATAAAGATAAAACCAACACTTGGTCTTGCATCACTATTTAAGAAGTATGTTTCTTTTTGTGCGTTACCGTCTACAGTTATGGTGATTTCATATTGTGTGCCCGCCGGAATAATATCACATCCTTGGTTTTCAAATCTGTACTGTAGTGAAAAGAAATTAGAAGAACAGACATTGTTTGTAAGATCAAAGCGTGTTAATTCAATATCAAATGGGGCGCCATCATTTAAGTTTATAAAGTCATAATCGAGTTCTGAATAATTGGCTCCTTCGTCTACAGAATACTCCACCACCATATATTCCTGTCCACCGTTTATGTCAAACCAACATAGTTGTCTTTCAAAAGTGAATACTAAAGTATCTCCTACATTTAAGTTCTGATCTAAGATGAGGATTTCTTCAGTTGTAATATCATTATCTAAAAGGTACCTTAAATCTATACGAGTACCAGTTTCGATAGGTTCACTGCCAAGATTCACAAGGTCCAAGGTGATGTCTATGCATTCATCCGTGCAGATAGTAGTTGCAGTTCCATCTACTTGTACTGCACCCCCAACTGCAGGTCCAGACTCTGATGGTGAAACTCCTACGGCTCTCCATGCTTCTTCTACAGCTGCATATTGTTCGCTATTTGCACCAAAAGCATCCGTCACATATGACAACGTATAGTTAAAGGCATCTTGATAACCTGTGCTAGGTTCAAAATACCCTACTTGCGCTCCAAAGACAATGTCTGTTGCATCTTCCCATCCGATAGACGGGACATTGTAAAAATACCCACCTTCATTTACCCCAGTTCCTCCTTCAACTAATAAGTAATACCAAAAATTGTACACACCACTATTGGTATGTACCGCTCCAAAGCTAGACCAATTTTCTCCCTTATAATATTGAGGGTGGTCTTTATCATTTGGGTTAGACATATTTCTGAATGCCTCTCCCTCTCCAGAAGTAAAACGATCACCTATCAACCAGTTGAAGTTATCAGGATCATAGGCGTGCTCTAATGCTTTACCAAAAATATCACTTGTTGCTTCATTTAAAGCACCTGATTCATTCCTATAAATTAGTCCTGACGAGAATTGAGTAAATCCATGTGCATATTCATGTCCCACTACGTCTAAAGTGGTGAGAGGACCATAGTCTACACACAAGCCATTCCCATAATGGGTAGCAACACCATCCCAAAATGCATTTAAATAAAATTGATCATTAATGTGTGCGATTCCAATTAGTTGACTCGTTTCAGCCCCTAAGCCGTCAACACCTTTCCATCCAAATGTCTCGTTCATGTAGTCGTGGTAAGCTGCTGAGCAATAGTGTAAATCTCCAGCGATTTCATCCATATCCTCATTTGCATTATCCCAATAATTGTCTTCGTCTTCAAAATCATCATAGTCATTAATATCAAATCTTCTACTTTCTTTTGCGTTCAATGTTACTATGTCTCTTGTTTCATCAAATAATACAAACTTATTGGGTGCAATAGAATCAGTTATGATTTTTTGTGTCCCGTAATATTTTGTGTTCGCTTCTCCTTCAACGCTAATGCTGCAAACATGAGACATTTGACTTAGTAGTTCTCCAGTATTTGCATCAAGAAAATAACTTATTCTATCGTATTTAGGAATATTCCTTCTAGCTATGACTTCATAGACTAGTTTGTAGTACCCAGAAAAACTAGGATACATTCTATCCATGACTTTGAGCTCCATGCTTTCTATTTGGAAGTCTTCTTTTATTGCGATAAGCTCTGAGGTAGACTCTGGAGAGTTTTGCCAAATATAATTTATCAACTCGTGCTCTATTGCAGACGTGGACTGGCTTGGATTAATATTGAGGGCGATGTCAGGAAATATATTGCCTGTCATTTTCTCAATAGATCCGTTTTTTTCATGTAGCACAATACTGGAACCTAATACCTCCAAACCTCTATACTTTTGTTTAAACCTATTCCTAACCCACCCATTTTTAGAAACAAATTTTCGAGGGCTAGTCAGATCTTCTGGTTTCTCTAAGCCTAACTCATCAAAATATGTATTTACAAAGTCTTCCGCATTCAGAGCTGATTGTGGTTCAAAATACTTGGCCTTGTTGTGCTTTGTCACTTTATTGCTTTGCGCAAATGTGAGAAAAGGTGTAAGCAAGAAAAAAAGATAGAAAATATGACTCATAATGCATCTTTTGGTATTCGATAAAATGTTATAGTTATTATCCTAATTTACAATGATTTTGCCCTGTGCTGTTTTGCCATCCTTTGACTCAATCTGATAAAATAAAAGACCTGAGTATTCATTATTTCTATCCCAAGTGAAATCTGATTGGATATTTGATTGCTTAAACACTTGAACTCCATTTATGGTGAAAATTTCTAAGCTATATGGTTCTTGAGAGTTTGTTGTAAACGTCACCTTACCATAAGAAGGGTTTGGATAAACAGAAATACCTGACTGGAATAGTTCATCTGCTACTGATACTGTTCCACGTTCTTCTATTCTGATGTTATCAAATATTTGATAGTCACCTTGAGAATAATCACCAGTCAAAATTGCAGCTTCAGACCCTTCTAAACAGATAATTTCAATAAGAACATCTCCTGATTCAGTAATTGGTAAATCATAAGTTATGGTTGTTTCTTGACCCTGAGAGAGGCCATAAGAAGCATTGTTTTCAAAAGTTTCAAAAAAGGTGTTTTCAAAAATAGTTACTTTATTCATGGATGTGAACAATGGATTGATTTCCTCTACTGATTCACTATAATATGATGTATTTTCAAATCTAAGAACTGGATCAGTCATACCCAAGGTCGTAAAGCAAAATTCAATAGTAGTCTCTCCATTTGCGTCAAGAAATATATCTTCAGCAATTGGACATGGCCTTTGATTAGAAAATGAATTGTTACCACCAATTACAAGCTTCGAATCACCGTTGATTTGGCCTTCTCCCAAGAAATTTGACCAATTGGGATTGACACTAATCCATCTGCTGTTTTGGTCTTCATAATTAGTAAATTCTTCAACATCTGCAGCCATTATTTCATGAGCAAGGAAAACATCTGAAATTGAATTATTAGTTGGGTCGACGTCAGATGGAACTACTAAATCAAAGTCATACGTATTTTCAATATTTGGTGTAGAATTAAGAAATATTAAACTAGATACAAAAGTGAATTCACCAGGTAAGAGATCACTAAACAGGTAAAAATTATCTAGTGATTGTTGGTCTTCATTTATTGTTATGATAAAATCTATAGATTGATCGCCTTCGATGACCTCACATCCATTATTCGTTAATAATCCGCTGATATCAATTGAAGACGCGTCGCAACCAACGGTTTCGACTGAAAGAGAGACAATTTCTAAATCTTTTCCTTGAGCGGAACTCTTTTCTATTCTAGCTTGAAATAATTCTTCATAATCTTCGCTTGGATCAAGAGCGTAGTTGACGTTGATGTCTACAGTATTATTAGTACCTAAATCTGCTTCGCAAATTGGTCTAGTGAACGTATAGAATAAAGTATCGTTAGGATTTATTTGTTGCGTGATTGCATAAGTCTCTTCTGATAGAACTATACCTTCTACCTCATATGAAAAACGGATTTCTTGATTTTCTAGCATTGGCTCCAGTGAATAATTAACTATTTCAATTCCTAGATCATTACAGTCATCTCCACAGAATATAATAGAGTTAACATTTTGTCCTAATAAACTGCCTTCTATATTTTGGTTGTTTGTTTGTGGGTCAATACCTACTGCTCGCCAAGCTTCCAACACAGAGTTATATTGTTGGCTTTGCTCACCGAATGCATCTTTAGCGTATTCTAGCGTATGTAAATATGCTTCAAAGTAAGTTGTGTTTTGATCAAAGTATGCAAGCTGAACACCAAAAACAATATCCAGGGCATCTTCCCATCCAATAGGTTGCACATTAAAACTCAGTCCATCTTCGTTTACGTCAGATTTTCCTTCTACTAGCATATAAAACCAATAATTATAAAGGCCACTATTAATGTGAACTCCCCCTCTGTCAAAATTAAGATCAGTTACCCAATACTGCCCTTTATAATGCTTAGGGTGAGAATATTCATTTGGGTCAGCCATATTTCTAAATTTTCTCACATCGCTATCCGTAAACTTATCACCGATATACCAATTAAAATCATTTGGTGTATAGGCATATTCCAATGCCTTTCCAATGATATCACTTATGCTTTCATTGAGTGCACCAGATTCGTTTTGGTAAATAAGATCTGACGTAAAATCAGTAAAACCATGAGCAAATTCATGACCTACAACATCTAAACTTGTAAGTGGACCATAATCAACACATCTGCCGTTTCCATAATTTGTAAACTCACCATTCCAAAACGCATTTAAATAGAAGCGGTCTCTAACGTGTGCAACAGAAATAAGTTCACCTCCAAGCCCATCAACGCCTGCCCATCCAAAATTATCGAGCATAAAATCATGATAAGCTGAAGTGCAATAATGTAAATCTCCAGCAATGTCATCCATTTGTTCATTGGCATTGTCCCAATAATTATCCTCATCTTCAAATTCGACTGCATCCTCAATATTCCAGATAAATGACTCTTGAGCGTTTAGTGTTCTTACTTTCCGTGTTGCATCATACAAGATAAATTTATTTGGTGAGAGAGAATCTGTTGTTATTGTTTGTTCACCATAGTATCTTGTATTTGCGATTCCTTCAACACTTATTGCGCAAACATATGAATCTGAAAAAAGTAGTTTTCCAGTGTGTGCATGTAAAATATGCTTTGAGCGATCATATTGGGGGTATGAATTATTGGATACGACTTTGTATGCAAGCGTATAATTACCTGAAAAATTTGGGTAGGCTAAATCAATAACACACAACTCAGCAGATTCCATTTGCAAGCTTTTAAGGAACTTATTGAGTTGCCCTGCTTCCAATTTTTTATTATTAATAAGTTGAACTTCTAACGCTTTATAAATTCCTTCTTTTGATTTAGAAGATTCCATGTTAATGTCAATGCCCGGAAATAGAATTCCAGTAGACTTTTTGACTTGATTGTTTTTAGAATGAAGTACATAGGATCCACCAATAACTTCAAGTCCTTTATATCTTTGAGTAAATCGCGTTCTAGTCCAGTTGTTTTTTGTCTCTAGACTTAGCTTTTGGCTTAAATCTGTTGGTTCATTAAGTCCTAAGTCTTCATAATAACTTTGAACAAATTCAGTCGTATTTAAGGCTTTCGTTGGTAGAAAATGTTTCGCCTTTTGATGCTTTGAAGTTTTTGAGGATTGAGAAAATATAAAGAACGGGGTAAGTAAAAATAGAATTAGGTAAATCTTTTTCATAATGCAAATTGGTTTTAACTGTAAAAATCTTCAAGAAGTTACAGAAAAAACCAAGAAAACAGAAAGGTGGAGTTGATGTTTTTTAGTTAGAAGCTTGCTTTTAGGAGAAATGTCTTATGAAATAACATTTGCGTGCGATTATTAGCTTCGTTTTCGTCCTAGACTATAGGCTTAGAGCTTTAAGTTGTCTGTATATAGCGTCTAAGGGGATACTATCAAAATCATCCTTGGCACATATTGTTAATAGCAAATCATCCTGTTTCCTGCCGAGCTCCATCGCATCTCTATATGGCATCTCCGGCTTGAATGTGACAAGCGAGTATTTTGAATAGTACTCTGGGAATTGCTGCTCTAATTTCATTTCCAATTTACGCTTCCGCATAAATGGAACATCATCTACCTTGTCACGCATTTCGTAAAAGTTATCAATGGCGAGATCAGCAATTGCATTCGCATTATCTACACGCTGGTTCTGGAATTTATTAAAAACATTATTCCAATCATCCCCATATTCATTTAATAAGTCATCAAAGACACGCACGTCTTCAAAAGACGCATTCATCCCTTGTCCATAGAAAGGTACAATTGCGTGTGATGCATCTCCCATTATGAGCACTTTTCCATTTGCTTGCCACGGATAGCATTTTATGGTTCCTAAAGTGCCAACAGGGTTTTCAAAATATTCTTCTTGGTATTGTGGTATATAAGGTAATAGGGTAGGAAAGTAGCTTTCGAAAAATTCCTGCAGTTGTTCTTTGGTTTTCAGAGCATTGAACCCAATATCAGATCCATATGGATGGAACATCGTCAATGTGAAACTGCCATCAAGATTAGGTAAAGCAATTATCATAAAATGTCCCCTAGGCCAGATGTGTAACGCTTCTTTATGGATTTTCCAATCTCCTGCGCCAGTGGGATGTATGCTGAGTTCTTTATAACCGTGTCGTAGAAAGTCTTGTGAGTAGTTGAATAGTAATTTAGTAGTCCTTGCCATCATACTTTTTCGGACGACCGAACCTGCTCCATCGGTTCCTATGACTATGGTGCCTTTATCTTCCTTCGTTTCTCCCAATTCAACATATGAGATGCTTGCGGACTCCAAATCCACTTTTTTTACTGCACAATCAAACTTAATCTGAATGTTGTTGAGCTTCTCTGCTTCATCTAAAAGACGGGCATTCAGCCCTGATCTAGAAACGGAATTAATATAGTCTTCTGATCTGCCACTATAGGGTGAAAGAAATGCTTCCCCACCCAGTGGGTGAATCATCCTTCCTGTCATAGGAATGCACTCTTCTAATATCTCTTCTTTAATGCCCACTCGTTCCAAAGCCAGTAAACCTCTAGAGGATAACGCAAGATTGATCGAACGACCTGCTGCTGTTGAGGCTTTACGCATGTCGCTGCGTTTCTCATAGAGTGTAACTTCAAAGTCTCTTTGTGCAAGTCGCAAGGCGAGTAAAGATCCACAAAGTCCAGCACCAACTATAATTACTTTTTTATCCATTAGGAAGAGCTTCTATTTGTTCTTTTAAAATGCTTGCAAACATAAAAACATCTGTGAAACTATTATACATAGGCACAGGTGCTACACGTATAACATCAGGCTCCCTCCAGTCTGCAATTACACCCTTTTTAGAAATTTTATCATACAAAGTTTTATTGGCATTCTTTACTTGAATGGACAATTGACATCCTCTTGCCTCTGGATCTGAAGGTGTGATGATCTTTATAAATTCATCTCCTATCTCTTGGACTAAATATTCTAAATAGCCTGTGAGTAGTAACGCTTTTTCTCTAAGTCTTTGCATACCTGCTTCTTCAAATATTCTTAGTGATGCCCATATTGCTGCCATAGAAAGAATGGGAGGATTACTAAGTTGCCATGCTTCCACACCTGGAATGGGTTCGAACCCATCGCGCATTTTAAACCGTGTTTCTTTATTGTGTCCCCACCAGCCTTCAAAGCGTGGAAGCTCTGCTGTAGCATGACGTTCGTGGACGAATACACCTCCTAAACTACCCGGGCCAGAGTTTAAATATTTGTAGGTACACCATACGGCAAAATCGCAACCAGCCTCATGTAGGTTTAATGGATGATTTCCCGCTCCATGTGCACAGTCAAATCCTACCTTGCAGCCTTGCGCATGTCCCCAGGCAGTAATGTTTTTCATATTGAGATACTGTCCCGTGTAATAATTTGTATTCCCTAGCATAACTAAGGCAATGTCGCGGCCTTGCTGCTCAATAGTCGTTTGTATATCTTCTTCCCTCAGGCAAACTTCACCAGGTCTTGCCTTTAATTCAATTAAGCATTCGGACGGTTCCAATCCATGAAAACGTATTTGGGATTCTGCGGCATATTTATCAGAGGGAAATGCATCAGCTTCAATTAGTATTTTAGTTCGGTTTCCAGAAGGCTTATAAAAAGAAACCATCATTAAGTGGAGGTTGACCGTCAAAGTATTCATAACCACCACTTCTATAGGTTTTGCGCCTACAACGTTGGCCATAGCTTGCGTTAAAAATTCGTGATAAGGCATCCATGGGTTTTTAGCATGGAAATGTCCCTCCACGCCATAGTTTTTCCAGTCCTCGAGTTCTTGTTCCAATGCCTCTTTCGTCTGTTTGGCTTGTAGTCCAAGAGAATTACCACATAAATAGATACAAGTATCTCCATTTTTTTGCTTTGGAATATAAAATTTATCTCTGAACGATTTAAGAGGATCGTCTTGATCCATTTGCTTCGCAAAATCAATATTATCTTTATAATTCATTCTAATAATTAAGTCGTGATGTCTGTGCCTAGCCAGCGTAATACATTTTGTTCCCAGATTTCACTTTTCTGTGTATCCGTTATGATTTTTTCGTCTGCAGCGAGGTCAAGAATTTTACCGGGATAGGAAGATTGCGCTTCGCTCTCCATTTCTCCAAGTGGATATGGGTCATCTAAGCCCATTAATATCTGATCAGTTCCGCCTAAACGTTTTATCATTAGGTCTAATGAGAGTGTGTCATGTACAAGCGTGTCAAAAAAGATATTTTTATGTCCAACTGATTTTCGTGGGTGCAATTGATCTTTAAACAGATCTGGACGACCGTCAAAACCTTGTATACGTCTTCCTAAATTCACCATTGTTAATTGTCCTCCGTGCGCAAAACATGTACGGATGTTTGGATATCTTTCTGCGTAGGCGTTTAAGGTGTAAAAATGATATGCATCTGCACATTGTGCGAGCATCCATACGAGATGAAAACGCCAAGATTTATTTTCTAATTTGATAAACTTTTCGCCATCGTAAGGGTGTACTTCTACTGCTAATTTGTATTTATTAGCCAACTCCAAAATGGGGTCTGTCTCTTTGGAAAATACTGTCCTCCATTCACCCCTTTCTGTCATATAATGGGTAGGAATACAAAGCACCTTTAGTCCTAGTTTTTCTACACAACGTTCCATTTCTTTGAGTGCGATGTCTGTTGAACTAGGGTGTACCACGAAACCGCAGGTAAATCGAGTTGGATGTTTTGCTTGCACTTTTGCATTAAAATCATTTTGGAAACTTAGGACCTGTTTCATGTCTTCAGGCGGTAGGCAATTTCCATAGAGTTGAGAAAGATTGAGAACTACGGCATGATCTATCTTGTTGCGATCCATCCATTCTAATTTTTCATTTAGGAAAAAACTAGAATCGGTAATAGGGCGTTTCCATCCTTTTTGCAACATGTGCTTACGATCATTGTCTACCCAGAAGATCTCCTTCTCGCGCATAAATTTAGGTATCTCCTCAGGATAGGGGAGTAAATGGGAATGCCCGTTAATTCGCATGCATTATTATTTTGGAGGTTCCATAACATTAGAACATTTTGCACATGTTCTCTTACTATCGTCAGAATAAAATTTATCAAAAATTATTGGCAAATCCGTTTCTATATTTTCTAGCTGAAAGGGTTCTCTATACAATTCGTTATGGCAGGATTCGCAAAACCACGCCAGGCCATCTTCCATGTCATCCTCTCTTTTTTGTTCTATTACTAGTCCGATTGTGTTTGGACCTCTTTGTGGGGAATGTGGAATATTTGGGGGTAAATAGAACACCTCCCCTTCATTTATGTGTATATCCTTTTGTTCGCCGTTTTCTATTATTTTTAGAACGATGTCGCCCTCTACCTGGTAGAAAAACTCAGGCGTTTGGTTTAGGTGGTAGTCTTTACGTGCATTGGGCCCGCCTACTACCATAACGATATAATCTTCATTATAAATAGCTTTGTTTCCTACTGGAGGTTTGAGAAGTTCACGATTATCATCAATCCATTTTTTAAAATTAATTGCTGGTCCAAGTGTAGCCATAACTTTTCGATTTTAAATTTCTTAATATTTAATACAAATGTTTTTTGTTTCAGTAAAGAATCGAAGTGCTTCTAAACCGCCTTCTCTCCCCACGCCTGAATTCTTAACACCTCCGAAAGGTGTTCGTAAATCCCTGTGTAACCAAGTATTCACCCATACAATTCCTGAATGAATTGCCTTTGACATGGAATGGGCGCGCGATAAATCTCCAGTCCATAATGTACAAGATAAGCCATAATCAGTACTATTTGCATATCTAAGTACCTCCTCTTCAGAATCAAAAGGCATTATGGTGACTACAGGACCAAAAATTTCTTCTGTGTTAGTCCTGCAATTAAAAGCCAGTCCTTCTATGATAGTTGGTTGTATGTACCAACCATTTTCTTTGCCTTCTGGTTTGATCGCGTTACCTCCAGCGAGAATTGTCCCGCCTTCTTCTTTGGCAAGTTGGATGTAGGAATTGATTTTATCAAAATGTTGCTTTGACACGATAGCACCAATGTCTGTCTCTGCTTTCATAGGGTCGCCCACTTGCATCAGTTTGGTAGCGCGTACAAAGTCGTGTTTAAATTTATCATAAATACTACGTTCAATGAAAATTCTAGATCCACATAAGCAGATCTGCCCTTGATTTGAGAACGAAGACATGAGTGTTGTTCTAAGCATGAGATCATAGTTACAATCTGCAAAAATGATGTTAGGATTTTTGCCTCCCATTTCTAGAGAAATTTTCTTGAACATCGGAGACGCTACTTTCGCAATCTCTTTTCCAACTCTTGTACTTCCTGTAAACGATATTGCTTTAATACCTTGATGTATTGTCATCGCGGCACCAATTTTCGCTCCACTACCATGAAGAATATTTAGTACTCCTTTTGGTAATCCTGCTGCGATACAAATTTTCGAAAGTAAATATGCTGTGTAAGGGGTTACTTCGGAAGGTTTCGCAATCACTGTATTTCCTGTTGCAAGAGCGGGTGCAATTTTCCAAGTAAATAAATAGAGGGGTAGATTCCACGGTGAAATACAACCGACCACGCCTAGCGGTTGCCGTATTGTGTAGTTGATTGCATTAGTCATTTCATGAGACTCTGATGAAAACTGAGTGATCGCATGAGCAAAAAACCTAAAGTTCTCACTTGCTCTAGGAATGTCTACCTTTTTTGCTAAAAGTAAAGGCTTGCCGTTATCCATAGACTCAGCCAGGGCTAGTTCTTCTAAAGAATCTTCAATAGCACCAGCAATCTTCAACATTATTTTACTACGTTCTTGAATAGAAGTAGATGACCAGTCTTTATATGCATTCTGTGCAGCGTCGTATGCCATCTCTAAATCTTGTTCGCTAGAATCTGGCGCTTGTGCAATGACTTTTCCATTTGACGGGTCAAACACGTCTAGAAAAGAGTTACCAGTTGGTTTACAGAGCTCGCCGTTTATGTAGTTTTCAAGTCTTATCATTTTTTGCTGTATGCGAAACCTAGTCTCGAATTTAAATTGTCGGGTAAGTCTGGAAGTTCTGATCTAGGAATAAGAAGAGAAGAAATATTATGCAAATCTTTAAATATTTTATGTTTCTCTGCCGTTTGTGCAAGATAATCATATCCCGAGGAGCCACCTGTTCCTATTTTATTCCCTATCATTCTTAACACCATCTGCGCATGCCTATATCTCCATGTAGTTAAAAGCTCATCAATATTCATGAGCTCCATGAGTATGTTGTAGGGAATATTTAATATTGGCTTTTCGCGATATAGATTAATCAGTAAAGCCGCTAGAGTCGCTTTGTACGAGAGTCGACATTCTCCTTTTTCTATAAGCTTGTTATGTTCTTCTTCGGAAAGTACATGTTTAAAGTAAGTATTGCTATCGCCTAGCATTTTTAGACGCATTGCTTTCATCTTATCAGATAGGTACGGACTGTCATTAATATTTGACATTTCTTTTTCGAGCATGCGATCTACAGCTGCCTTGTAATCATCAAGGAAGTCAAATTCATTTAGCTGCAAAAATGGTGTACGTTCTAACCATGACTCTATCAAGCCAAATAGGCTTCCAGAGTTTTCGATTGTATTTAATCGAGCTTGTTGTTCTTCTGTAAACACTATTTTATAAGAATGCCCATTATAGGTCAGTCTATCTTCCTCGCGTAATCCTAATGTAGATTCTATCATTCTGAATTGCATACTTTGAAAGCCAGAGGCAGGAAAGAGATAGTCTCTAAAGTCGAGAAAGTCCAGCGGAGTCAATGTCTCCATGACAAATATTTGCTTAATCACTAATTCCAGAATTTCTGAAATCCGTTTTAAGCGAAGCACGACCATATTCATGTTCTCTTCATTGATTACATCTTCACGGAACATATCACAGACAGAATCTAGTTCATGTATGATTTGCTTAAACCAAAGCTCATATACCTGATGCATGATGATGAATAACGTTTCATCGTGTGCCTCTTTGTCTATTTGCTTACTTCTAGGGTTTTGTGCAGATAAAAGTTTGTCTAATTCTAAATAATTATGATAGTGTATAGTTGTATATTTCTTTGATGAGCTCATTGTCTAAATTTAATAAAAATCTAATTGGTCAAAGGTGTGAATTGGGCTAGATTACTTGCAATGATACATTGCCTAAGCCCTCAGCACTTGCAAGAATGCTATCTCCTTGATTTACATAACTTGCTGGAGTCGCTGCGCCTGCTAAAACGATACTGCCTTTCTTTAGAATTTCACCGTTATCTACTGCCAATCTGGAAATAGCTACCATACTTTCCCAAGGGTTACCGAGTATAGCATTGGAATTCCCATCATGCGCAAGTGCTTTGTTTATATTAATTTGGATTGGAATGTTTTGGATGTTTGTACCAACAGGTTTCCATTCACCCAAAACAAACCCTGAAGAAGAGCAATTGTCAGCAACAACATCCTCAAGTGAAAATTTAAAATTCTCATAGCGAGAATCTATTACTTCAATGGCTACAGCTACGGAATGGACGTATTCTTTGACATTCTCTAGAGTAAGTTCTTTTTCAATCTTCTCAGAAACTAGAAATGCGATTTCAGGTTCTACCCTTGGATGTATAAATTTATCTTTCTTAAGGTCTGCGCCAGATGCATAGTGCATGCTGTCTGTAAGTCTTCCCCAGATCATATCATGTACACCCATTTGTTCCATCTTGGCTCGGCTTGTAAAACCTAATTTTAATCCAGTAAGTTTTTCACCTCTTATATATCTTCTGGACATTGAAATGCTTTGGATTGCATAGGCGGCATTGAGATCAAAGGTGGTATGGGCGCTGATCTGTTCACACGCTTTTGCATTATATGCTGCTTTATCAAGGAGTTCTGCTATTTTGTTGTAATTCATTGCATTAAGTTTCATTGCAATGTATATTTTTCAAGCGATTTGCACGGTTTTTCATGCGAATTAATATCTTAAAGTGTTTTACTGAATAGTAGAACTTGTTTTAAACCTAAACCACTAAAATAGTGAAACATCTAATCCTTATATTATCAATGTCTTCTTTGTCTGTCTCTCAAGAAAGTACGTTTACGATAATTAAGGCTTTAAATGTCCAGCCTGAATTGTTAACTGGAGCGGATAGAATTATAGAAAGAAGCTATCTTGAATTTGATTCTGAAGAAGGAACACCAGATACAGTAATTAAGTATTCTAAGGAGTAGTCTTTTTTTAAAATTGGCGTTGTAGTTAAATAATATTCAAAATTTCTATAACCTTTTCTCTCTTGGAATTAGATACCTCTAAGTGTGCACCTGAAGTTAAAATGATCTGTGCCGTTTTACCTTTAAGGTAGCCAGTGATGCTATCAATATTCACAATACTCGATCTGTGAATTCTAATAAAGTGGTTGTGCAGCAGCTGGTCTTCAAACCTTTTTAGAATTTTTGATACAAGGAGTGATGTACCATCTTTTAAATAGAGTTTTGTATAGTTTCCCTCCGCTTTTAAGTATTCTATTTGGTCTGTTTTTACAATTGAAAACCCATGCATGGTAGGTATGGAAATTTTATCAACAAAATTTACTTGTTTTGTACGGGACTGGATGTTTTTTACAACGCGATCGACAGCTAGGACTAATCTTTCTGGGTTATATGGCTTGAGAAGATAGTCTCCGGCACCTTGGTGGAAGGCATCTATAGCATATTTTTCATAAGCTGTTGTGATAATTACTTCAAATGAAATAATGTCGAAAGTTGCTAAGAATTCAATTCCATTTTGTTTGGGCATTTCTATGTCAAGAAAAACTAAATCTATAGATTCTTTTTCTAAAATCTCACGAGCGACTTGCGTGTCAGGCGCAAGATATATTTGACTTATTTCTTTACAAAAACTGGTAAGCATGGCTTGCAAAAGTTCGCGGCTTTTACGTTCGTCATCAACTATTAATACTTTCATTGTATTGGAAATTTAAATTTAACTTTGGTTCCTTCAGGAGTTTCTTTGTTATCATAAAGATCGTCGATTTCAAAAGAAATAGGCTTGTTTTTATTTTTGTCTAATCGATTGAGCAGTTCAATTCGTTTTTTAATATTTAAGTTACTCGTATAAATTCTTTCTGATTTTTTCTTTCGCTTATCAGCAGCCATTCTACCGATACCATTGTCAGATATGTCTACATTCAGGATATTGTCAGTTCTGTATATCTTTGTATTTAATATACGATTGTTTTCAGTACCTCTAAGCCCGTGTTTAATAGCATTCTCTAAAATGGGCTGAAGTAAAAATGGAGGAATTTGAATGGAAGCAACATCAAGGCCCTCTTGAATGTCAAATTGTATATCTAATTGTTCTTCAAATCGTATTTTTTCCATCTCTAAGTAGTTTTGGATATGTTCAATTTCATCTTTCAAGGGTATGTATTCAGATTCAGAGAATTCAAAGTTTCTACGCATTAAGTCAGAAAATATTGAAAGATATTTCCCTGCTTCAAAACGCTTATCGTTAAAAATAAAGTACTGTATAGAGTTTAGTGTATTGTATATAAAATGCGGATTCATTTGCTGTAGTAATGAACGCATTTTTTCTGCCTCTAAGTTTTGTTTAACCCGACTAAGTTTTTGTTTTTGTATATACACCACTATCTGATATAAGATAAAGAAGACCAGGAGTAATGATAGCATCTGGAACCATAGCTTTTCTTGCAAGGGAGAGTCAATGTCAAATTGAATTCTTTTTATTTCACTTTTAACACGATTATTGTCAAGACTACTGAAGACTTCAAAGGTGTATTCTCCTGGACTTAGTTGAGGGAATCTTGCATAGTTGATATCACTAGGAGTGGAATTCCAGCTAGAATCAATTCCTACCATTCGATAGTAATATTCGTAATCGCCCATTATGTTATACGCGTTACTCAAAAACTCAATAAACAGGTTATTTTCATCATGCGCAAGAGACAGATTGTCTTTAATGGGTTGCTCGTTTTCCCAGATTTTAATGCTTTGGATATGACAATCAGGAGGTGATATGTTATCTAGTGAATTGTCTGTTTTATCGAGAAAGAATAAGCCTTTTTTCGTCGATATATATAAGTAAGTATCACTTTGGGCAATTGTTGTTATATCTGTATTTAGTAGGCCATCCGCTTTAGAGTATATCTCTTTGAAATCACTATCTGGATCAAATCTTATTAAGCCCTTGTCGGTAGCAACCCATAGCCTGTTGGTATCACTTAAGATGGTTCTACATGATTTTTCTTTAAATAGAAATTCATTCGGGAAATTAAATAAACGTTCACCATGCATGTAGACCCGAAGTCCTCCTCCTGAAGCACAGCCCGCCCATAACCTTTTTTTGTGATCGAATTTAAGTCCTTGGCAAATACATTCAGAATCTAAATTACGTATGGTTTTGGTTTTTACATCAAGTACATCAATACCATTATTATTAGCTAGAAATATCTGTGAACTGTCATTTGAAATTTCATAAAAATTATATCGAGTTGTATTTATATTTTTATTGTTTACTGTCATCCCCGTATAATCCAAAATATACTCATCATTTCTAATCTTAAATTTCATGAGGGCATGATGAGGTTTGGTAGCTAGTATATCATAATTCTTTTTGCTAAGATGAATTGTTCCATCATATCCATTGTGGAGTAAGATATCGTCTTTCCCTTCAGAAATTGAATATGTACTGGAGTTGTTTGTCAATTCTAGCTCTCTGATTAATCTATTATTCCTAAACACTGAAACTTTCCCTCTTCTAGCAGTGATTAAATCTTCATTTTTCGTAATTTTCAAAAGATGAGATGATTCTGTGTTGAGAAGTTTTGTCCCTGCTTGATTATAGAGTATAATACCATCCGTGGCAGTTGTACACCATAACTGCCCGTTGCGAATCAATATGTTATTTATTGCTTTTCCTTCCGTCTCATCAACAAATACGGCTGATTTAGTTTCTTTATTGAATATATGCGCACCAACAGTTGTGTTAATGGCAAATCTATCCTCGTCTATAACATTGATGGTCCTTATTTTTTTATTAATAGGCCTATCCGTTGTGTAATCAATAAATTCGTCTGCTGTTGTATCAAAGCACAGCATTTCTCTAAAGTCACTGTTCTCAATAAATATAAGAGGTCCAGTATATGATAGAAGGAAATTAAAATGTAAATCTTTTTGACCTTTTAATTTAGGCCTTGAATTGCTCATGTGTTTTACTATTCTAGGATATAGATTTTTACGAGTGGTTTCTGTATCTAAATCTATGAGATCTACAAGGTGTTCTGAATTATAGCAACTATACAATACATTATCCATGAATTTATTATAATATGCATTAGGTCTATTTAATCTGACTTGAGAAAAGGAAACTATAGACCTAATTTCATATGTTTTTAGATTTATTTCGTAAATGTTTTTTGAGGTATATACAACCAAGTGTTTACGATTTGGTTGAAAGATTTTAGCGTTTACAGCTTCATGATGAGGTAAAGTGTATTGAGTTGGGATATTGTTTTTTAGATAATAAAGATGCCCAAGTGTATTTATAAACCATATAGTTCCATAATGGTCTATGTTCATTCCGTAAACAGATTTTCCTTTAAGTGTATCTTCATATGTCTTTTCAAAATATCGATAGCCACTATATCGATAGACACCATTATTTGTGCCAACCCAATAAAAGCCTAAACTATCGAAAACACCTTCATAACCAGTGGAAAAGGAGGATTCATCTGAACTGATTTCATATACTTTGTCATAGTCATCTTGTGCGTTCGCAGCAAGGACTAAAAGGCTAAAACAGATGACAAAGACTCTTTTCAAAGCTATTTTTTAACTATTCGTGATTACAGGATGATTCAAATCTAACTCAATCATTGAAATGACGCATTCATACATACACTGATTGCTTTCAATAATTTACTGTTTTCAGTGTAGATTATTTATAAGTTATTTGAATTGTAAGAAGAGAGTATTAACGATATGCAATTCAAATGTACTACTTTTTTTTACAATTTATAAAAACATGAAATAAAGAATAGGACTAAAGTCAAGCTTAATTAAAAAGGACTATGTAGGACAAAAATTTATATCACATTACCAATTAGCATGAACTTACTAACCAATAAAAATGCATTCAAACTTATATGGATTTTGATGATAGGGGTATGTTGCTTGACCAAAGCAGCTGCCCAAACCTACCCGGTTACAAGTATTGTTAACCTGAATGCAGGGACATTGCCTTATCTGGAAGATTTCATTCAGCAGAATCCTACACAGATATCGAATACTCTTATTCTTAATGATGATGATTACCTAAGTATAGATGTGTCATTACGGATGAGAATCTTTGGAGAAGGAATAAACATATTTACAGATCCTGATTATTTGGGTTCTATGATTTCACTCAGTTTCAATGTGCCTAAAACACTTACAGGCTATGATCTTGTGGAATATTTTAATCCAGATCATTTAGTTTTTCAAGGTATTACAAAAGAACAGTTTTTACAAGGAGGCAAAATGCCAGAAGGCTTGTATAATATCTGTTTTGAAGCTGTGGACCCATTTAGATTTGATGAAAATGCCGTTTCTAATCTGTCATGTGCACCTGCACTTCTCGAAGTGCATACACCTCCAACTCTTGTCTCCCTTATAGGAGAGCAAAACTTTATGATTTCTCCTAATTATTATTTTGATTGGATGGATAATCATGTCGGTTTTCCAGCAAATTACAATTTGCTGATATATGAGAAAGGAGAAGGAATGACAGATGATGAGGTCTTAGACTTTATCCCCCCAATAGTAATAGAATTAGACAATAACAAGGATCAGTATCTGTATTCAGCTATTGATCCTTACCTATTTCCCAACCAAAAATATTTAGTCAGAGTCCAAGCGTTTGATCCAAGAGGCCAAGAGACATTTGAGAATAACGGTTTTAGCAATGTGGAAGAGTTTTATCTACTGGACGGGTGTTTTTCTGATGAAGATGATGATGGCGTTTGTGATGATAAAGATCAATGTCCATGGGAAGACGATACCATTGACCTAAATGCAAATGGGATTCCAGATTGTATTGAAGATGAAACAGCATGTGTCCTAGGTGAGTCGTGCGATGATGGCATCGTTTGCACGACTGGTGACATAATCATTGATGCGGACTGTACATGCCAAGGAACTCCTCTTCCAGATAGTGATGCAGACGGTGTTTGTGATTTAGAAGATCAATGTCCAGGTTTTGATGATATGGAAGATACCGATGGGGATGGAACGCCAGATTGCTTAACATCTGATCCATCTATATGTGTAGTGGGGGCTTTATGTGATGATGGAGATCCATGTACGTATTATGATATAATTGTGGATTCAGATTGTAACTGCTTAGGAACTGCAACTCGTGATAGTGACAATGATGGTTTTTGTGACTTAATAGATCAATGTCCAGGTCAGGATGACTCTATAGATTTAAATAATAACGGAATTGCAGATTGCTTTGAAGCTAATTGCCTAGTAGGTGATCCTTGCGATGATGGGGACCCATGTACCTATTTCGATGTGATTCTAAATTCAAACTGTGACTGCGTAGGAACTCCTTTTTTAGATAGTGATAATGATGGTGTCTGTGATCAGGAAGATGTTTGTCCTGGAGAAGATGATTCTATAGATTTAAACTTGAATGGTATTCCTGACTGCAATGAACAGGATTGTTCTATAGGTGCACTTTGTGACGATGGCGATCCATGTACTTACTTTGATATGATTGTAGATATTAAGTGCCAATGTGAGGGAACGCAGGCGAGTGATAGTGATAATGATGGTGTCTGTGATCCAGAAGATGTTTGCCCTGGAGAAGATGATACGATTGATCTAAATACTAACGGTGTGCCTGATTGTGCAGAAGTAGACTGTAGTATAGGAGCCTTATGCGATGATGGGGATCCTTGTACTTATTTTGATATGATCGTAGATATTAAATGTAAGTGCGCAGGTACTGAATCTCCAGATTCGGATGGCGACTCAGTTTGTGATCCAGAAGACCAGTGCCCTGGTTTTGATGATCTAATAGATTTAAATAATAATCAAGTGCCGGATGGTTGTGAAACTCCAGGAAATTGTCTTGTCGGTGATTCTTGTGATGACGGAGATGCTTGTACGGGGAATGATGTGTACATAGATACTGATTGCAACTGTGCAGGTGTATTATTGGATTCAGATAGCGATTCCGTATGTGATGCCAATGACCAATGCCCAGGATTTGACGACTATGTAGATCTTGATGGGAATGGAATTCCAGATGGTTGTGATTGTCAGGTAGGTGCTCCATGCGATGATGGAATCGGTAGCACGATTAACGATGTAATACAAACAAATTGTGATTGTACGGGTATCAATATTCCTACTCCAGTTGCAGAGGATGCCACTAATCTGGACAAGACAAATTTATCGTTTACTGCGAATTGGCAGAATATGTTCTCTGCGAGTTCTTACTATTTAACGGTAGCGACAAGTCCAAGTTTTGATCCAGCTACAGTGCTTCCAAATTATGATGATATACAAATTACAGGAATAAATACTCCTGTAATAGGGAATGGTACGGACTCCACCTATTATTATAAATTGACAGCTCTGCTAGGGGCGAATATGACCGGTTGGTCAAATATTATTACAGTCAAATTTAGTACAGAATGTGGTTCTGCGGATCCTCCTCCTTATGATTGTCTTGCGACAGATCCCGCCTTTGCAGATGTAACAAATATGTCTCTCCGTAATACACTGAAGGCTGGAGATATCGTTTGGGCAGCAGATTTCATGGTGGAAATAACAGAGGTCTCAGGAGGCTCAGGCCCCTGGTCAGGTAAGGCACAAATGTCTCTACCATTAACTGATAAACGAGGCAAAGTAAATTTACAATTTAGTAACATCTATGTAAACGCGGAGTGTAGAATAGTAGGAGAGGGGTACATGGATGTAACTGGAGTGGGAGCTCAGATTATTACCCAGGAGTTTTCCGATCTCATTCAGGATATAGTAGGTTATTTAGAAATAGTGGATGGAGCACTGCAGGAACTTGAGTACACAATTGGTGCCATTAATGAAGGTTTAAATCAACTAGATACAATACGTAATTATTTTTCTGAGGGAGTCCAATTTACAGATGTCGCAGGTGGTACAGATTTTATTACACAAGAGTATCCTTACCTCCCAGCCAATGTTGTGCAAGATGTCCAAAATGCGATTGATTGCTTTGGAGCTAATTTGGCGTCTGGTAATATTGAAGGATGTAATGAACCATTTGAAGATGCAATACTTGATTTATTAGGTGCCTTAGATGAGATGTACAATGCGTCCGAGCAAGTCTTGTTTTTTGAGGACAGCAATATGGATGATGGTTTGGATTCCATGCGTTTTGAAGTGTTTTCAGAAGAGTATAATCAATTTAAAATCGCAGCATCTGACTATGTTGTTTCATGGAAGAGTATCGCAAGAGGTTCTGATGAGCCAGTGAACGCAGTGATGGTTAGTAAAGGAGCATTTCCATCCAATATTATTTTTGAAACAAACACACCTAGTCCAGTTACCACTTCACCTACTAATCCACTAAAGACGCTAACAATTCAAGCACCTGCGGAAACAGGGACTACCCAAATTTATGCCATAGAAGATCAAGGACAAGGAGATAAAAAAATAGCAGGTAAGTTAAACCTAGTTACTTATGATAAGGATGCAATTGATGTGGTCCTTGTACCTGTAAAAGGAAGTACCAATGTTACAATCGACCATCCTTTTATTTCAGATCTTGATTTAGAACTTGAGATACAAAAGGTATTTGATCAAGCTGTTCAAGGAGTAAATCTTACAGTAGCAAATCCCCTTTCAGTGAGTGGATTTGATGACTCTATGAATGAATTTGAGAGTTCGCCTGCTGAAAAGTATTCCCAAGAGCAAGAAAATATAATCAATGCCCTTGCTACTCCTGATCCAGACACCTACTATATCTTTTTAGTGGACAGTTATGAAGGCACTACATTAGGAATGATGCCAATGGGTTCAAAGTTTGGATTTCTCTATCACCAAAACAATATAGGTGAACCCACTGATGATGAGGATCAGTACGTCAAGACCTTGGCGCATGAGTTAGGGCATGGAGCCTTCAAGTTGCGACATAGTTTTAAGGCCTGGGATGAGACGAGTAAAGGTTTGACGGATAATCTTATGGATTATAGTACGGGGACGACTTTGATTAAGCCACAGTGGGATAAGGTGCATGATCCAGATATGTTGATAGGGGTGTTTAATGGAGGGGAAGAAGAAGATGAATTAATTTCGATCGATATTTCAATGTTTGATGATTATGTTACAACCGTAAATAATGTTAGCTATCTAACTTTTGTAAGCAACCATGGTGCCTTTGTAACACTCCCAAGAAGCGATATAAAAATATTGACCTTTGCAACTGGTGGCGAATTTTATGAAAGCTCCTTAACTCTTGCGCCAACGGGTACTTTGGTGTCATTTACTACAAGTAGTGATAGAACTTATAATAATTGTTTGTCTGGAAATTATTATGAAAATATTCAAAATAACCAATGCGCAATCGCAAATTATGGATTCCAGACAATTAATACTACAAGGCCAATTATTGTAAGACATGCTATGGTGGGCGCTTCACATGCAGCTCATATTGTAGAGTTGGATCCACTAGCATACAGTGCGGTCCCAGAGCACAATGAACCAGGACTAAAACCTTATGATTTTTTACTGAAATCTTTTTTCAATTTTACTTCAGCGGATAGCTATTCAGTAGTAGGCGCTCCCATGGGTAAGACTGTCAATATACCGAGTGGATCTGGATTATATATGCTGTCTGAAGCGTTTGAAACAGATTTGTATACTGAGTTTTTAAATAATAATCATCCGGATGGGCAGTACGACAGGTTAACGAGTTTTTACATAAGTGGTGCAGCCAAATTAATAGAAAAATTAGGGAATATCGATCCCGACTGTGGTGATGTAAGTACATTAAAATCTATTCTAGATTTTCTGATGCAAAGAACAGCACTGGGAGGAGTGGACATGTTATATTCTCCAGTAGAGGAGAGTCAAGTGCAGGTTTTTGTAGCCACATTGGTAAGTCAACAATATTTTGCGGAAGCTGGATTAGTTCAACAAGAAATAGTAAACTCTATACTTCGCATATTAACCCCAACTGAACTAGTTGATGAATACAATAATTTAATTTTAGACATTCCTAATAATCCAGCTAATGTAGAACTCATCATAAATAATTTGCTGACGGGACCTAAAAAGTTAAGTTCTTGCGAATTTGACAAGTTGGCGTTTAACAGTTATGCGAATCTTGAAAAGGTCATAGCCAAATCTATAGAGATGGCAACTCTTTCAACAAGTACTTTTTATAATACAGCATCTCAAGCATCTCCTTTTTGGATCGATCAAAACGAAGAGTGGCTTATCGTAAAATTGATGCAAAAGATTCTGCAAAATGATTATGAGTCTTTCCTCCGATTTATTGAAACGCAAACGGATGATACTGGAGCAAGATATTGGTATACGTTAGTTGAAGGTGTAGATGATTCTATGATTGATGGAAATGGATTGAAGTTCATAAACAAAATCATTGACATGTATAAGTATGTCGCTGTGAATGGTGTTATGCAATCTGATAATAATTACACTTCTATTAGAGACAGAATAACCGCACTTTCAGATCAGATAAATAATATCTATGGGCCGCCATCTGCACCCTGCATTGATTTAGCGTATATGCAGCAGAACCCACTTCCTATAATCCCATATAACTACCAGAATTTCTTAAGCAGAATTAACTGGACTAATTCAATTTTATGTGGGTCATCTGTTTCGGCAACTGTTTATTGTCAAATGTATAATATAGAATCTGTGCCAGAAGTGGATATTACAGATGTAGAATATAATGAAATCAATAACACCTTAAGCGTCTATCAACAAAACAAACTTGTATTTTTCGTAAACGGTGCGAATCCGCAAGGAACGTACACAGATCTCAAGCCTTTTGATCCTTTTATACTTGACAAGAGTTCAAATTATAAAGATGCTCAAAAGTTGTTTTCAGATGAAGACTTGAGCATAGTGCCAGCCATAGTGCTTTCCTATCTTGAAGAAAACGCTTCTAATCAAACAACTGCAGACATAGTCTTTACTACAATTGACGTAGCAACTCTAGCCATACCAATTACCAAGGTTACAAAAATTGGCAAGGTCATACAATATGCAGATAAGGCGTCTTCCGTATTGAGTATAGCGGCAACCTATAATGATAATAACCCTGAAAGTCAATGGACGCCAGAATTTAGAAATGCTATAAATATAGCGTCTCTTGTTTTGGGAGTGGGTGATTTAGCAAGTGGTGCATGGACTAAGTTAAAGAACATTTCAAATGGAACAGATGCAGCAAGTGATCTTGCTGGATTAATAAATAAGGCAAAGGCATCTGAAGCAGCAGCAGGAGCAAATAAAACTCAGGCTTTTGATGATCTTTTATCGCATTTAGAAGGACAGATAGTTGGTGCCAATGGAATTAATCCATTTGATGCGATGACAGATGTTGAACGGGATGTATTGGTCAACATAATTCAGTCTCACAAATCGGATGCACTTTCTCCTCCACTTATTACGGAAGCAAGGATCGCATCAGTTATTGCTAAGTTGTCAAATCTAGCTATTAGGTTAGCTAGTCGTTTCCCTGATGTTCAGCCAGCTTCCATCTTTGAAGATATTGCAACTCTTCCGTATGCTGGGCGTTTGTTAGAATCGGATATTGCCGCTCAGATAGATCAGCTGACAGGAGCAACAAATGGCATTCCAAACCAAAAGCAGTTTTTTGATGATTTGATCTCTTCGAATGTTATAGGTGGAATAGGGAGTAATTTGTTGAATTTGAATCGTGATAAGTTAATAGCGTGGGAGTTTTTAACTAAGATGGATTACCCAAAGTCAACTGAAATAGAAGCTCTCAATAGTTTTCACAAAATGTTAAGCAATACTGATTATAAATTAATCTGCGAAGGATTTGAGAATGGTACATTCAGTCGTCAGTTTATCGGAGAATTGAATTTTTTAGAAGAAAGTATATACAAGTTTTATACAAACGTATCATATTACAAATTCAATGATGCATTAATTGAGAGGAATTTGACAGATGATGTTGTAGAGCTAGAGAAATTGTTAAATATGGCTTTAGACAAGTTGCCATCGATACAGGCTACTCATTGGCGAGGGATTGGGAAAGAGGAAATAACCAGACTAAACAATTTGAATATTGGTGATGATATCACTTATTTTAATTTTTTATCTTCAAGTGAAGATATAAGTATAGCTGGAACTTTTGCACGCAAAAACTATGAAAAAACTGGAGAGGCTGCAATTATTATAGTCCAATCTAAAAATGGGAAAAGTATTCAGAAGTATTCAGACGCTGAATTTGAAAAAGAAATATTGCACAAAAGTGGGACAAAATATAAGCTACTTGAAGTCGAAGAGAATAAACTCTTAAACGCTTATGAACATCAGTTTGAATATTATCCAGCAATCTACGGTAAAAGGTTTACACTAGGAGAACAATAGATGTATATGATTGATATTAATTTAATTGAGAAGTTTTATAGGGAAAGGAATTTTAATACTGATGAAATAACATATTTACAAATTGTTCAAAGACTAAAAAATTGGCAAAGTAAATCTGATGTTCAGAAACAAGAATATAGAAAATCCTATCTTAAAATGTCACTCACTCATTTTTCAGATGAAAAAAATATTGATTACATAAAGCAAGTAATACTCGTTACTGATTTGTTTCTCATATTTCTCAATATGAAGCAATACGATATAAAATTGTCTGAATTATCTGAAGATGAAGAGTTATTTTTTCGTTTGTACAATTTAGTCTATTGCGAGAAAGAAATTCTGTTGATGAGTGAAAGTATAGAACAAATTAGAACTCATATTCCTTATAGTATTTTTTCTCCGCTTTTAAGTAAACTAGAAAATACAGTTTTGCACAAGAAATTTGAATTAGAACAAATATTTATCCATTACCAAAAGCTTTTAGAACTGTCTCGCCCTCCATTGTTATAAACTTTCTTCTTAAAGCAATCCACTACACTTTTCAATTCTCCGTTGTTTTAAGCTTGCAGCTTATAACTTTTCTCTTCAATTTGATCTTCTACCATTCACCATTACGCCTGCAAAGCCCGACCTCAGCCTCCGGATGAGGGGACGCCCAAACTCTTAAAAGCATATTATATTCCTACCTATAATACCGCCCAATTAACATTCCAAAATCTATTTTTATTAGACAAATACTGCACCATTCCGACACTTTTTACCCTCTCTCCAAAAGGCCCCAAACCCACTCAACTACCCATATTTCTCATTCCTACACTCAAATGCCGCATTCACTCATTTAACCTTGTTTTACATGTGTTTTTAGTGAAAATTGGGATAGAAATCTGACATATAGCTTTGATTTAATTCAATTTATTAAAAACACTTTTATGCACCTGACTTTATTAAGCATCTTCTTAACATTTTGCATGAATGCCGTGAAGATTGCTAGTCATGATGATCTCGAAAATTCTAGAACCATATCGCTATATATCTCCGAGCTTTACTCGGATAATAGTCAGGTCGTCTCTAGAGCCATAAAAAAACTGAAAAGGTACACCCTTTCCGAATACAGTAATAAAAATAGAACGGAAGTTGGGACACTACTAAAGCCCGAGCAATATCATTTAAAAGGGGTGTTAGAATTAGCTGGCTTTTTACAGTTACAAGACTCTCTTGACGCTGTTACTGTAGAAGAGTTAAGAACGCAAAGCTTAAAGCAAGCGCATGGTTTTGCACAAATAAGAGCTGGAAACGACGATAGACTTAATATTTTAATGAAGAATGTACGCGAGATGAAGTTGGATGATGATTTTGTTTATAACGTTGCTCCAAAATTAATTTACACGCGAAACAAAAAGTGTGTGGACTATCTACTGGAGCTTATTATGTCAGACGAATTAAATTGTACTGCTGCGGATCCTGAATCTGATGATCCACTTATTTGTGCATATCGCTTAATGGAACTACTTGCTCCTGCTATCTATTATTTCCCGTTTACTCTAAATCGCTCAGGTAGCTTGAAGGTAGATGACTATGAGACTGCTTTAATAGAAATGCGGAACTGGATAAGAGAAAATAAAGATTCCTACTCTCTAGATATGGAATCATACTAACAACTAACCATAAAATGCATTTATACTAACCAGTAAATGCATTTTACTAACCAATAAAATGCATTTAACTAAACGTTCAAATTTGATCCCGATGAAGAAAGAAATAAGAAACATATTGAGATTTTGTTTCATTGGATTTATGTGCTGTCTGCAAATAAATGCCTTCACATCAAATCCTATAGATAGTACTTCTTCTAAGGATCTTAATATTCTACCACTCCCTAGTATCACAACTCCAATCCTAAATTCAACAACTACTAAATCGTTTGAACTTTTTAAAAATGAAGCTATTAGCATCTCAGATATTCCAGGAGGAATAGAGCCATTGCAAAGAAGCATGGATGAATTAGCCAAAAATCTTGAGAAGCAGATTTACAATAAGATTGCAAATACATTAGA
>Ga0209828_1000832_pt1 | contig 29284 bp, 29 predicted proteins | sample MaitaG_FD_187429 | JGI IMG/M metagenome (GOLD analysis project Ga0209828, IMG submission 187429) | Marine algal microbial communities from Maine, USA - Maine_Asex2 metaG (SPAdes) (version 2) | ecosystem: Host-associated > Algae > Red algae > Unclassified | place: Maine, USA | collected 2015-01-05
AAAAGGCAGAGACACCATGAGGTGCCCTAGGGGTTAGCGCTCTCGCCGTGATGAGCGACGGTTGGACGAGGCCATCGCCGTGAGGGCGACAAGTCCCAGTGCGGTCGCCGTCACGGCGGTGGTGGTACTGCTTGAGTCAGCGCTAAGCACGTAGGCCAGAGCTTCTGGCGGATCGCCGAGATCGCTGTCGTCGACGAGTATTTCGGCCACGACACCAGCGCCCGCATTTAGTCCGACCAAGAGCGGCTCGGGCGACACGAAACGGAACTGAGGGTCGGCCGCCGAGATGAGGTAGTTGCTCACGCTGAGACCACCAAGGCGGATCAACCCAGCATCGTCGGCCGTGCCGCAGGACTTGGTGCCGATCACGGGAACGGTTGCGCACACCTCGGCGCCGACGAGCGGGGCGCCTTGGGTGCCAACGACCCGCACCAGAATCTCGCCGACTTCAGCGGTTAGCGATGCGAGTGGCGCCAGCGCTGGAAGTGCTGCAGGCTCGGCGGTGTCATCGGTGGCGGTGTCAGCCGAGGCGGGGTCAGCGGAGGCGGGATCGGCGGAGGTGGGGTCAGTAGCCAGAGCGTCGGTACCGGCAGCGCCGTCAGGGTTGGTGGTGACCGTTTCGTCGGTGTCAATGTTGATCGCTTCGCTGCTCGGGTCGCTAGGGCTAACGGTGGTCCAAAGCCCGGTGGTGACATCAGGGGCGGCAACGGTCGCGTCGAGGCGGGCCTCAGCGAATGCGCCGAGCGGGTCGCTGATCGTCACGAGGTAGTCGCCGCTTGGGAGCCCATCGATAGAGAAGGCGCCGAGCCCGGTGGTCGTAGTGCACGTTGGCGCGCCTGCATCGTCGATTGCGCAGACGTTGGCATTGAACACGCCCGCGCCGTCGGCGTCGAGCACTTCGCCGTTCAGACCACCGAGAGCGACAGGCGCATTGACCGTGATGAGTCCTGGGGCTGGCGTCACGCCGCCTAGCCGAACACCGTTGCTGGTGGCAATGGCGTTTGCGTCGATGGTGAGTTCAGACGTCGCGGCGGTTGGTAGCACTGCAAAGTCGACCGCAAGCAGTTCATTGGTCGCGTCGATCTGGTTGGTGTCGACGACTGCGAGGTGAACCACACCTGGCGTCATGTGGCAGACGCCGGTGCCGACCGCTGTGCAGCTTTGTGCTTCGAGTGACGTGTTGTCGAACCGCAAAGCGATCGAAACTGCGCCGACTTCGGCGTTGTTGGGGTTGAACGAGACACGAGCAGTGAATACGTCGCCGATAGTGAGGTCGTGCGAGCTGGCTTCCAACAAAGGCGCCGAGTCCTGCGCGTAGGCTGGTTGAGCGGCGATCACAAGACCGAGCATTAGCGCGACAATGACAACGACGCTGGCAATGGACATCGCAGCCTTGCGGGCCAGCACGGCTCCCGATAGGGCAGATCGTGGGTGGTTCATAGTGACTGGGCTCCTGAGGTTCGTTGAGCGTTCGACAAGATCGATCGGACAAAATTGAGTTGGTCGTCGGTGAAGTCGCCGAAGTGGCTGCGGCTCTCGTGACGAGAATCTGTGCTGGCAGTGGCGGCTGCGACGGCTTCGGCAAAGTCGCCGGCGCCGACGGTGAAGTCTTCGACCCCATCGCCGGTCCACCAGGTGGTATCGATGCTGCGCATATCCATCCATTGACGCCGCGTTGAGTCGTCGAGGTATTCGAGATCGATGGCGTGGCCGGCTTCGTGCATCAGCACACCGGCGATTTGGTCGTCGGACCATTCCGGGCTGACGTGCACGGTGATTCGCTGTGAGCTGGCATAGGTCATGCCGCCGTACCCATCGTTCGCGACGTCAAAGTCGATCGACCAGCCGGGCAGAACGTGTGACAGGTTCACCGGAAGCGACGCGGTCACGACATCGCCGCGTTGAGTGGGCATTTCGATCGCGGTCTCGGCGGCTCCGGCATCGGCCATGATGAGGTCGCCAACCATGATGAGCGCGCCGGCCATTGTGGCGCCAACCAGCAGCCCGGCTTGCAGCACTCGTCGTCGTCGCCCCATCCGGCGAGTGCGCTCGACCGTTTGGCGGTCGCCCATGATGAGGTGGAGGTCAGATACGAGTGCCTGCCGTTGCTCATCGAGCGCCGATCCCAATACGTCGAGGTCGTTGTCGCGCAGCGGTAGCTGAGAGCCAGGCGGTTGCTCGCGCAGCAGATACAGCAGCGAGATGTAGCGCTCAAGCACCAGGTCTCGCGTGGGTCCGTCGAAATGGAGATTGGTGGTGCCGACGCCGATGGTGTTCGCCGTCATGTCGATGATGAGTTCAGAGCGACCGTAGGTACCGGTTTGCAGGTCAACGCCGTAGAGCTGCATCAGCGCATCAACGGTCGTGTCATCGAGGTCGGCGCCACCGCGCTCTGCGGCTTCGAGTTCTCGGGCTGAGAACTGCTTCGTGCGCACCGCGAGGTCGGCAACGTTGAGACCGTGGCGATTGCGATGTTCGATAAGAAGAGAGCCCAGGCGGCCGGGGGGCACAAGAGTCGACTGCTGCACGTTTCCCGATCGGCGCAACCCTGTACGCGTTAATGGGCCGTTTGTCCTGTGTTGGTACGCCGCGCTCGCTAGGTGGGGTATTCGGGGGGTGGGTTAGGTCGAGATGGGTGAAAACCTCGGCCGAGCTAGGTCAACTGACCCACGCGATGGATTGGTCGATGATGCGGCCGTTCTGGTGGTGGTGGATCGAATCAGCGTTGTGGCCGAATCCGTTGAACACCACCCGACCTTGGCCGTAGCGACGGGTCCACAAGACGGGTTGGTCAGGGTCGCCATCGTGGCGTCGAGCGGTGGCGAGCACGGTCATGTCGCCACGCAGGTCGAGGCCGCCGTAAATCTCGTCGTGCAACTCGATTGAACTTCCGATGCCGGCAACGATGGGGTGTTCGGCGGCGACCGTCGCTCGAACCATCCCATAGGGCGGGTGCGAAGAACTGTCCCAGTTCCACGAGGCGCCGAGGATGTCACCCCATTGCGGCCAGTCGTCGAAGCAGACGGGTGCGGTGTGCAGGGCAACGACGCCGCCACCACCGCTGACGAAGCCGGCGATCGCCGCGCCGGTCGACGGCGGCGTTTGATACTGATGATCGTCTCGCCATTGGTCGTAGGCCTCGCCGCGCATCTGCCACCACAACCCAGCGATCACCAGCACGTCGAACTTGCGCTCGATGAGCGCGCAGGCCGCGTCGTCAGGATTATCGCTCAACTCACTCAGATGGCCGGCCGCCTCGATTCGGTCCACGAGCGCAGAACCGATCGACGCGAAGTCGTGCGCATGAGGTGACCCGCCCGCAAGCACGAGAATCCGCGACATCGCTTGAGCTTGGCACATGGGGCTGCGCTCGCCACATTGAAAGTGTGTGCAGCGCACTCGCTACGGTCAGTGCAAGGTCAGTGGAAACCGAGCAGGAGACTTCCCCATGCCAGACGCATTTATCATCGACGCGGTTCGTACCCCTCGGGGTATCGGCAAACAGGGCAAGGGAGCGTTGTCGCATCTGCACCCACAACACCTCGGTTCGACCGTGCTCAAGGCCCTCGCCGAGCGCAACAGCTTTGACACCAGCGAGGTCGACGATGTGGTGTGGGGAACCAGCTCACAGGTGAGCGAACAGTCGGGTGACCTCGGTCGTATGGCGGCGCTCGACGCTGGCTATGACATCAAGGCGAGCGGTGTCACCCTCGACCGATTCTGCGGTTCGGGCATTACGGCTACGACACTGGCGGCCCACGGAATCATGGCCGGCATGGAAGACCTTTCGATCGGCGGCGGCACCGAGATGATGTCGTTGCCCAAGAAGGGCCTGATGCCGATGGGGGCTGGCAACCTGCACCTGCGTGAGATTCACCCGCAGCCGCATCAAGGCGTGTGCGCCGACGCAATTGCAACGCTTGAGAACATTCCGCGTACCGCGCTCGACGCCCACGCCGCCGAGTCTCAGGCCCGGGCCGATCGTGCGATCAAAGAGGGGCGCTTCGACAAGAGCCTCGTGCCGGTGTTCAACCTTGACGGAACCCTTGCGCTCGATCGCGAAGAGTTCCCACGCCCCGGCACCACCGCCGAAGGGCTAGCAAAACTCAAGCCAAGCTTCCCTGCGGTTGCCGACTACCGCCACGAAGACAACCCGACGTTCCGTGAGCTGATGGCGCAGAAGTTCCCCGATCTTGAGATCGAACATGTGCACCACGCTGGCAATAGCTCAGGTGTTGTCGATGGCGCCGCCGCAATTCTTATGGCGAGCGCGGACTACGCCAAGGCCAACGGACTCACCCCGCGAGCTCGCATCGTGGCCACCGCGAACATGGGCGATGACCCCACCTTGATGCTCAACGCGCCGGTGCCAGCAGCCAAGAAGGTGCTTGAGCGGGCCGGTCTGAGCGTCGATGACATCGACATCTTTGAGATCAACGAAGCATTCGCAGTCGTGAGTGAGAAGTTCCAGCGTGACCTCGACCTCGATCGTGACAAGGTCAACGTCAACGGTGGCGCCATGGCGCTCGGGCACCCCATCGGGGCGACCGGAGCGATTCTCATCGGCACCGTGCTTGACGAGCTCGAACGCACCGACGGCCAGTTCGGCCTGATCACCATGTGTGCCGGCGGAGGCATGGCCCCCGCCGTCATCATCGAACGCGTCTAGAAGCCTTTCTGCACCGCAAGTGCGGCGGATTCAGATCGAGTAGGTGGGTTGTTCGCGAGCAAAGCTTGGCGCCGTCAGACAGCAACGAACACCGAAGACCGCCCCATCGCCATGTATGCCCCCGGCTGCTACACCTAGCCAACAGATGCCGGGTCAGCTCAGTTGAGGGGCGATGTCGGCGGCGAATTCTTCGTAGCGGGCGTGGCGTTCTTTGAGGGTCGCGCCCAGGGTGAAGTCGGGAACGATGATTTCGTCGAAGCCGAGGGCGCCGAGTTGCCCGAGTTGATCGACGATCTTGTCATTGGAACCGGCGATCGATCGCGGTGCCATGTCGCTCGACTCGACCTTGGCGATGCGATCGGCGTCGTTGGTCATGTGCACCAGGGCCTGTACCGAGGTGTGCTTTGACGACGGGTCGATGCCGACCTTTTCGCAGGCGGTGTCCCAAGTTGCGCGGCGTTCGCCGGCCATGTCGGGATTGCCCCACGTGTTCCACTCTTGGGCATGAGTAGCCGTGATGCGGCACATGCGGGGCCCGCCGGTGCCGACCAGGATCGGCAGTTGCGCCTGGACCGGCTTGGGGTCTGATGGCGCATTGGTGATGGTGTAGTGCTCGCCGTTGAACGAGGTGCGGTCGTTGTCGAGCAAGGAGCGGGTGATTTTGATGGCTTCTTCGAACCGGTCAACACGAGTCTTGGGTGCTTCGAGCTCGATGCCGTAGGCCTTGTGCTCGTTGATCTGCCAGCCAGCGCCGAGGCCGAGCACCATGCGACCGTGCGAGACATGGTCGAGGGTGACCGCTCGGTTGGCCAGCAGCGCGGGGTGATGTATCGACGTTGGCGCAACGAGCGGGCCGAGACGGATCGACTCGGTAACCGCGGCAACCGCAGGCAAGATCGACCACACCTCGTGCACATCGCCGGGCTCAAAGGCCTCGCTGCCGGTATTGGGCATGTAGTGATCCGCGAACCAGAAACCGAACCAGCCGAGCGAGTCGCTGAGTTTGGCAAGTTCGAGAATTTCGTCGGTAGGGCGGCCGGGCGAGGGCCAGACTGAGAAGCGCATCTCCGCACGCTACGGAGCTATGCGTTTCGGCGCAAACCGCATGTTTCCGGGGTGGGAAGCGCCCTGGGAACTTCGTACCCGTGGGTGGGAAACGTATGGGAACCGACACTGCGAGGGTGCCCGAAGTCCCCCGGCTGCTCAGGAGGCAGTATGCGTTCTCACCCCCTCACCCGACCTACCCACACGGGCGATACCCGGCTCTCGATCGACATGTGCGGCCCGGCCCATGCTGGCGCCGAGCTTGGCGTTGAGCCCGCTGCCCTTATCGACCTGGTCAACACGGGCCGACTTCGGGCCTACGACGTCGGTGGTGCCATCAGGTTCAGAGTGGCCGATATCACCGCCCTGGCGAGCGCACAAGTGCTCGCCTAACTGTCGGGCCAGCTATCACCCCCCGGTAGCTGGCCCGCAACAATCGCGGGTGGGCAAGCTCGCAGTACCGCAGCACCGCGCCGACGTAGAGGTACTCGTCGACTGCGTTCTACGTGGGGTCGATCATGTCGCCGACACGAACACCGGCCAGCCATCGCCTGCGCCGCTGCGCCGCAACCTTCTCGATCAGGCCGAGCTACCGCAGGCAAGTAGTGCGCGATGCTCGCGGCGCGGTTGTCGACTCACGGCAACGATTCGCTCAGCCGACCACTGACGGATCGCCAACGTGTCGACTCACGAGGAAGTCGAATGACGTGCTCAGCGAATTGTGGCGGAACAGGTCGTCGCGAGCGATGAGTGCCGCTTCGTCGCTGATCGGCTTGGCGTCGGGTGCCTTGAGCAGTGCTTCGCAGACCCGATCAAGCACCACGAACGCGGCGATGGTTTCGCCGACCGACTCGTACGCGGTCAACGGGCCGTGGCTGCGCAGCAGGACCGCCCGGTTGTCGCCCATTGCGGTTGCGATCCGCCGGCCGCCTTCGATGCCGAGAATCTGGACTTCCTCGTCGTCGAACATCGCCCAGTCGTCGATGAAATGACACGCCTCTTGAGTGATCCATTCGAGTGGTCGACCAGTGGCGCAAAACGGCGTGCCCCACGCGGTGTGGGTGTGGGCGACCCCGATGACGTTGGGCCGAGCAGCGTGAATCGGATGGTGAATGTCATAGGCCGTGGTGTTGATCGTGACGTCTTCTTCGACCGTCTGGCCGTCGGGGTCGACGAGCACGAGGTCGTCGACGGTGGCGTTCTCAAACCCGATCGGGTATTGCAGCAGCCAGAGATGGTCGGTCATGTACGGATCGCGGGCGGTGATGTGGCCGTCGCCTAGATCACCCCAGCGCAGGCTCGCAAAGATGCGATAGCCCAGAGCCACCTGACGCTTGCGATGCACCCGTTCGGCCGCAAGCGTGCGCGCTGGCTCGTTTGTCGACACATCATTGTCAGCCATTGCACCAGTCTCGCGTCTCAGCGTGAGCTGCGCAGAACTACTGCCTGTCGGCGCCAGTATTGGGCGGCATCGGCAAAAGCACGCGAGGCTTAGGCATGGCTGAGATTCAAGGAAGTATCGACGACGACCGCTTTACCAAGATGGGCGAGCTATTGAGCTCGACACTCGACAGCGGCGAAGATGTCGGAGCGTCGGTGTCGGTGACCCTCGGCGGCGAGACCGTCGTCGACATCTGGGGCGGCACCGCGGATGAAGCTGGCACCACGCCGTGGCAGGCCGACACGATCACCAACGTGTGGTCGTCGACCAAGACGATGACGTTCTTGTCGGGCCTAACCCTGGTCGAAAAGGGCCTGCTCGATCTCTATGCGCCGGTCGCCGAGTACTGGCCCGAGTTCGCGGCCAACGGCAAGGAGAACATCGAGGTGCGCCACCTTTTCGCGCACACGAGCGGCGTGTCGGGCTGGGATCAGCCGGTGACGGTCGAAGACCTCTACGACTGGGACAAGTCGACGTCGATGCTCGCCGCCCAAGCACCGTGGTGGGAACCGGGCACCGCATCGGGCTATCACGCACTCAACCAGGGGCATCTAATCGGCGAAGTGATTCGCCGTATCGACGGCCGCACCCTCGGCCCCTACTTTGCCGAAGAGGTTGCCGGGCCCCTGGGCGCCGACTTCCACATCGGGTTGGCCGAAAGCGAGTTTGGTCGCATCGCCAACGTGATCGCGCCACCACCGCTGCCGATGCCCGAGGGCGTCATCGACCTCACGAGCCCCGCGATCAAGACGTTTACCGGGCCGGCCCCGAGCGCCGCGACCTCGTGGGAAGCCCCTTGGCGCAAAGCCGAGATCGGGGCAGCCAACGGCCACGGCAACGCCCGTTCGGTCGCCAAGATTCAGGCCATCGTGGCCAACGGCGGCACGGTCGGCGACGTCACGCTGCTGTCGCCCGAGACCATCGAGTTGATCTTCGACGAACAGGCCCACGGCACCGACCTGGTGCTGGGGCTGCCGGTGCGCTTTGGCATGGGCTACGCGCTTCCGTCAGAGGCCGCGCCGCAACTGCCATCGTCGGGCCGCATCGCCTATTGGGGTGGCTGGGGTGGCTCGGCGATCATCGTCGACGTCGACCGCAATATGACGATCGCCTACATGATGAACCGCATGGCCGAAGGCCTGCTCGGCGACATGCGCGGCCACAACCTGGTTGTCGCCGCCTACGACGCGGTTGCGTAGCGATCCCAGTGCTCGAAGACGAGTTCAGCGAACAGAGTCTGACCCACATTGCCTGGGTCGCCGGCGAGACCGGTGCAGGCGACCATCGTCAGCGCGAAGGCCAGGCCTGTCGCAAACCGAATGCACCTGGGGATCATCGCGTCCCCTTGGGCGTCGGTGGTGTTCTTCTCGCAGGCGTTTCGACGGCGTGGAGACACCGGCTACTCGTCTGAATCGGGACGGTACTGGGCGTAGTTGAGCACTGAGTCGAAAACGGCTACCTCGCACTGGGTGAGTGGCGCTTCGCCCGGGCGAGCCTCGCCACCGGCGAATATTCGGAACTCTGCGGATCCACGACTGCCAACCGACCGAAACAGCGTGCCGCCGGTCTCGTCGATGGATCCATTCGCATCAGTGACGGTGGCCTTCAAGTCGTAGATAGGTGAACTGGTAGCAAGCTCATTGTGCAGCCTGCCTACGACAACCCAGTGGGTGTCATCGACGATCTCGTCATCGACCACTGTCTGACCCGGTTGAGATACACAACGGACGTCGCTGAGGCGATAGTCCGCAGCTGGAATTTCTCGATCCCATGGTTTCGCTTCATCGTTGTCGTTGTCGTTGTCGAAGGGCTCTATGCAGGCCGCCATCATCAGTGCGAAAGCCAGACCTGCACTGAACTGGAGGCATCGTCGAATCATTGCGAACTCCCCGGCGTCGGTCTTGGCTTTTTACCAGCATCTGACGTCGCCTCGGTTGTCACCGTCATCAGTTGCCACCATCAGTGATCGGTTCAGGGGTGCGCGACGGGGCTGGCGGTGGTGTTTCGGCGATGCTCGGTGGCGCAACGGGCTCGAGCTCAACGTCAGGCGTACCTATTGGGCCTACGCCGGGAAGTGGTGCGGGGCCGGGGAAGGTAAACGCCGATGGCGCTGGCGTTGCAGCCGTAACTGGAACGACGGGAGTCGCAGGGTTGCGAACCTCCTCTGGCACCGTCACGTCGACACTGACGGCTGTGCCCGTTCCGACAAACCCACTCTCTGCCATATCTGCGAAGAATGCGCCGAGGTCGTTGGAACCGTCTTCGGCCAGGTACGTCAGATACTCATTCTGATGGTGTCCGGCGCCTTCGAACCCGCCCTCGAATTCGACGACCGTGATGTTGTCACCGACCCCAATCACCGTCTTGCCGATGTCTACCTCTTCGATGTGCTCGATGTTCGGGATCGAGGGAATATCGGTGATGTCGATGTCAGGTAGGTCGACCGGACCCACAGTTGGGGCCTCGCCCCAAGGCACGAACGCGTTCCAAATATTCGATGGGGTGTTGACAACCCCAATCCCAACGTTGGCCGCTCCTTCGGCTACGGCAATCGGAGCATCGACCAAGGCTTCGGCACCCGCGTCAACGCCGTCTGCGAGAAAATCGACAGCATCGGTCGTGCCGTTAACCACATCGGCACCGGTGTTCCAGGGGTCGACTAGCGCATTGTGGATGCGCTCGCCCCCCTCGGCGTTGAGGCGAGCGAGCGGTTCACCGTCGCCGGCGAGTATCGCTTCGCCGAGCACTGGAATGTCGTAGATGTTTTGGATCACGGCGACCTCGGTGTGATCTTGCACGAACGGAAGCTGTGGTTCACTGTGGTACGCCGCGGCAACTACGTGAGTGATTGTGACCAGCTCACCGTTAAAGACCGGATCCGAAGCGAGGTCTAGCGCAGTATCTGCTCCGTAACTATGTCCGACGATCGCAAGGTTTGCTCCCCGGGGAATGTCGCCATTTTCAATCGATCGCTCGATGAAGTCCTCGACGAGTCGCGCGTAAACGTTGTCGTCGATCAACGCCGATCCGTGCGACTCGCGAGCCGCGATCCATGTGTCACGTGCGGTGTACGAGCCCGAAGCCCACCCCAAGGATTCGCCCGGATCGTCCTTGAACGAACTGAGGTCGGTTACGCCAGGCAATACGAGCATGTATTTACCGGTCGGTTCACCGGTGTCGGGGTGTGTGAACGCAACGAACTCGAACTCGTCTTGCCAGATCAGCTCACTGTCCGCAGTGTCGATTAGCGCCTGGATCGCGGTCTGCATCGCCGGAAGCTCATGGAATTCTGGGTCGCCGCCGGTGAAGCCGTCGGGATGGCGGCGAGGTGGTTGAATACCCCGGTCGCCAGCCTTGGCATCTTCGAGCTTCATTTCGAGCGTCAGCAGCTCGGCATAGGTCCCTTGCAGGATACGTACGTGTTGCGGAAGGGCGCGGAGTTCAGCTAGTCGTGTTGCGTCGGCTTCGGTGAAGTCGGTCACCGCGAGCGTGTTGTAGACGTCGTAGGCGAAGGTTTCGGTGGCGACGAATGTGCCCATCACCGCGTTGAGCTGCGTGGTTCCCGAGTTGCTCGGCTGTCGCCCCGCTTCAGCAGCATTGCGGGCACTGGTCTCAAGGCCAATGACGCGACCTAGCTCGCTGTCGATGCCAGTGCGGATGTTGCGGGCGGTTTGAAACCACGCCTCGGTGGCATCGAGATCCATGCTTTCAACAGTCATGCCGGTGGGCTCCCCGCGGTGCTGACCGCCATTCGGGCGCCGCCATCGTAGGCATAGACGGCGAAGGGCGCAGAGCCGCCACTAAAGCCCGGCGAGCTCGGCGCGGTGACGTTGTCCGGAAGCGGGTCAACGACGATGTCGTCAGGTCGGCGGGGTGGGCTGGCGTAGAACACCTGATCGTTGCTCGCAGCCTCGGCTGCTCGGGCGTAATAGCTGCGCATTGCGTAGCCCCACGCTGACTGCCGGGCAGCGTTCAAGCGCTCGGCTTCTTCTACCGCCTCGTCGTAGGTGACGGCATTGGTGTCGTTGACCGCAAGGGCCCATTGGGTGGCCCACTCTTCGGCGTTGGCGCCGAGTTCGGTGGCGGCGTTGGCGAGCTGTTCATCTTCGGGGCTGCCGTGGCTGGCAGCGAACGTGTCGGCATGGCCGCCACGCCAGCTCTGCAGCAATTCGGTGCGGGTCGTGGCGCGGGAGCCGCCGTGCTGCGAAGCGAACTCGGCCAGGCCCTGCAGATTGCGGGCAACAACAAGCGCTTCGTCAAACGGGAATACGGGTCGACTGCCTGCCATGGTTGCAGTATGTGCCCACTACGACGGTGTCACAAGGGGAGCAGTCCCCCGGGCCTACTTCTAGATGTCCATGCCTTTGGCGACGATTGGGGTCATCAGCTTGACGTCGGGTGGGCCGCCCATGAAGGCGCCGATAGCTTTCATGGCTGACTTCATGGCGTCGCCCTTGCCGTGCACGTCGACGGCAGCTTGGTCGGTGTACAGCTCGAAGAAGTAGTACTCGTTGGTGTCACCGACACGATGCGCCGAGTAGATCTCGAGACCGGCTTCTTCGTTGCTGGCCGTAATCATGTCGCCGAGGGCGCCTTCGAATCCTTCGTTCTGGCCGTCGGCGCAGGTGAGCTTTGCGATGAGTGAAATCTTTGACATAGGGCCAAGGTAGTGACCGCCTGCGTTCGCATCCGCATCGTCGGTAGCGGCGAATCGAATTCGTAGGCTGACACATGGCGTCGCCGAGCCCAGATCTGAACACGGTTACGGCGAACACTGCGCGGGCGCTGCTGCGGCTGCGGGGCGAGACTCAGAGTCGAGCGCTCGCCGAGCTGCTCGTCATGCGCTACCACCAGCTCGACGACCAGCAGAAGGTCGCGTTCTTCAACGTGCTGCTGAGCGACTTCGGTGCCGATCGCGAGACGGTCGACAAGGCGATCGTCACGTACCAAGGCGACCCATCGGAAGTCCACATGGTGGCCCTTGCCGAGGCCGCAGATTCAGAGCGGCTCGCATTGTTCCGAGCGCTCAACACTGCGACCGGCGGCATTGAAGTACTGCTCGACATGCGCACGCAGTTGCTGGCCCGGCGCGAGACCCACACCGAGCTCGCTCCGGTCGAGCGTGATCTCAAGTACCTGTTGAACTCGTGGTTCAACCGAGGGTTCCTGCGGCTCGAACAGCTCGACTGGACCACGCCCGCTCACATCCTCGAAAGCCTCATTCGCTACGAGGCGGTGCACGAGATCCGCGGCTGGGACGACCTGCGTCGCCGCCTCGCCCCTGACCGTCGGTCGTTTGGGTTCTTCCATCCGGCACTGCCTGATGAGCCGATCATCTTTGTCGAGGTTGCACTCACCCATGGGTTGGCGACGTCGATCCAAAGTGTGATCGACGCGCCAACGCCTGAGTCGATGCCCGACGATGTCGACACCGCAATCTTCTACTCGATCACTAACTGCCAAACCGGGCTGCGTGGCATCTCGTTCGGCAGTTTCTTGATCAAACAAGTCACCGAACGCCTGTCGGCCACCCTGCCCCAGCTGCATACGTTCTCGACCTTGTCGCCGGTGCCGGGGTTCGCCGCATGGCTGGCCGAGCATCACCCCGATGACGACACCGACGATGCGTCGCTGATCGCGGCCCGCTGTGCCACCTATCTGGTTGGCGCTCGGCGTCGTGAGCTTCCCCTCGACCCGGTCGCCCGATTTCATCTGCGCAACGGTGCCTGCATCGAGCGCATCAACTGGCTCGGCGACACCTCACGAAAGGGCATGGCCGAATCGCACGGTGTACTCGTCAACTATCTGTACTCGGGTCAGGACCTGGCCGCCAACCACGATGCGCTGACCCTTGAAGGGGTCGTGACCGCGTCGCCAGCGGTCGTCGGGGTCCTCGCTAGTTCTGTCAAACCGCGAAAGTATCGAGTGCGGCCTCCGCAAAGCGGGAATCACTAGCGAAGCCCGGGGTGTTTACGGACCATGAACAAAAGACTTGGAATCGGCATCGGCGCACTGGTCGCCGTCGCTGTGGCGGCATGGTTGGCATTTGGGTTCTTCGGCATTCAGACACTCTTTAGTGATGACGAGGTGAGCGAAGCGAACCCCTTCGCCAACACGATCAACGCCGACATGGCCGACAACTTCGACGACATGGAAGACGCCATCGACTCGGGCGAAGTCGCGGTCGAGCCAGCCGTAGAAACAACCACATCGCAGGCAGCTATGCCAGACATGCCCGACTCCGATATGGCAGGCGAAACCTCTGCCGCTGAAGCACCAGCCGCTGAAGAACCTGCCGCTGAAGAACCTGCCGCTGAAGAACCTGCCGCTGAAGAACCAGCAGAACCCCAAATCGTCACGGTGGCGTCGGGGTCGCTTGTCGATCACGCGCACGTGGGCGACGGCACGATCAACGTCATCACCGATGGTCAGCGCAGGTTCTTGCGCTTCGAAGATGACTTCGCCATCGATAACGGCCCTGACCTCAACGTCTATCTCGTGCGTGGTGTCGACGCTGGCGGCCCTGCGAGCGAGTTCGATGGCGACTTCATCGACCTCGGTGATCTCAAGGGCAACATCGGTGCGCAGAACTACGAGCTCGCAGCCGATGTTGACATCGACGAGTACGACACCGTGGTCATCTGGTGCGTACGTTTCGGCGTCGCCTTCAACGCAGCCGACTTGCAGGCGTAACATCTGCTTGATGGCACCACAACGTTGGATTACTGAGATGGGTATGGGCGTCGATGTTCATGGGGGCGACTACACCAAGGCGGCTCGACGAGCGGTTAGCGATGCGTTGCGCCACAGCAGCCTGAACTTCTTCGCCGTAACCGACAAGACCCATGACCAAATGCACGTCGAAGTCATCGTGGCAGTCGCCGACCCGTCGGCCATCGATGCCGATGCCATTGCGTCCGAGGTTCCCTATGGCACGGTGACCATCACGCCGGTAGCTGGTGGCCTAAATGTGCCTTCGGCAAGCGGAAGCGACCTCATGGTCATCGCCAACGCAGCAATCCTCGTCAGTTTCGACGACTAACCAGCAGGGTCAGCCAGGCAGCACGTCGGGGTGCTTGGCTTCGATGGAGCTCAGGGTGGTGAGCCCGATGCGGCCGTGGGCGAGCAGGTGCGTCACAAGACCTTCGAGGGTTTCGGTGTTGCGCACGCCGGCGTCTTTGAGCCGACCGCGAATGCGCTGCAACGTGTTATCGATGGTCTTCTCTGAGACGCCCCAGGTCTTGGCGACCTCGGCGTAGCTCAGAGGTCCGGCCGCCGTGCCTCGTAGCCGCGGCAACGCGAAGGTCGTCAGGTAGATGGTCTCGCGCTCGGTCAATGCCGTGCCGAACTCGACGGTCGCCTCGCCGCCCTGGGCCAAGATTGCCTCGACCGATTCGGGCGCTTCGTCGGTGCGGTAGAGCAGCTGGTAGGGCGTTGGACCCGCAACGAACGAGACCGACCCGGCCGGAACCGGGAGTGCGCATTGGGTGCCCGGTGGCAGTTCGACACGAGCGCCGTTGTCGCCGAACACGAGCAAGCGCGTTGATCGGCCGAGGTTGTAGAGCCACCACGCCGAATCGACGAGCCGGAACTCGCCGGTGACTCGGTGCATGAATCGGTTTCCCTCATCAAGGGCGAGTTCGGCGTTGCGGCCAAAACCGAGGGTGTTCTCGATGGGCTGGGCAATCCCGGCGAAGTCGACCCATAGCTGTCCCACGCCCCGATCGTAGGGGACTGTTCCCCACAGACGCGGGCTCATGAGTTCGCGACACTTCGAGCATGAACGAGTGCAAACCAGGCATTCGGGCCACACCGGCTATCGGCCCGCTGTTTGCGACGTTGCTGCTCGCAGTGCTCAGCGCATGCGGCTCGGCGACTCCTGCTGTTCAAGAGAACGTCGGAGCCGAGGGTGTTGACCAAGCCCCTGCAGCCTCCACTCTGACCACTTCGTCGGCTGACCCCACGCCTTCCCCCTTCACGCGCGTGGGGCAGCCGACGGCTTCACCCGAAACACCGACTGACAGGCGCACCGACATACGTGACGTTGACTTCCAGAATGGCTTTGTCTACGAGGCGAACCAGTGGAGTCCCGAACCGGTCGAGGTCACCGACGGACAGTTCATCAACGGTGAGGTTGGTGATCCCGAGTTCTTTGCGTTCGTGGCCCAGCCGCCGGTGTTCGGCGATCTTGATGGTGATGGTTCCGAAGAAGCGGTAGTGCACACCACATGGAACGGGGGCGGCTCGGGCAACTTCGATTCGCTGCATGTGTTCTCGATCATCGCTGATGGCCAAGCTGGCGACGGCGTCGTGGCCCTCGACCAACGAGCGTTCGGCGACCGGGCGTTCGGCGGCATCTGGAGTGTCGACATCGACGACGAACAGCTCGTTGTCGATGTGTTCACGAACGGTGCTGGCTCGTGTTGCCCGCATAGCGTCGTGCGTGAGCTCTACACCCTCGATGCTTACGGCCTGATCTTGGTGACGAGCTTCGCCGAAGTGCGATGGGTTGCACCAACCAGCACTAACGCGGCTGGCGACATCGAAGAAGTCGAATTCTTGCCGGGAACCTCGGCCGCGATCCTCGACCTGTGGTTGGTTGCCGCTGAGCACACGGTCTCGCTCGATGCCGCGGCTGATCAATGGCTGTCGCTGCGCCAGTTCGACGGCCCAGCGGCCGTGAGCTCGAAGCTCGTGCACACCAACAGCGGCGCCGAAGTTGCGCTCGCTGGGTCTGATGGCGGTATCGCCCAACTTCCAGAGTCCGGGCTCTGGAGGCTTGAGATCCAGTTCGACTCGAGCGATGCGATCACGTTCGACGATGCGAGCGCTCCACTGTCGGGTTCGGCCAAGTTCGTGCTGTCGATTGGCGATGAGCAGCTCGCACATCGAAGCGCCTCTGCGACCTTGCTCGGCACGCAGACTCGCCGAGTTGTCGTGCAAGACGAACCACCGATTGTCGCGACCGCATCGTGGCCCGACTTCGGCACCACCGACTTCGGCTTGTTCGCTGGTGAGGTGCACGAATGGGTGAACCAGCCTGTCGATACATGGATTGCCTACGCGGTCGAGAGCTTGCCGCTGCCACGTGATGAAGGTGGCGAGTACGACCTGCACTACCAGGTCACATTGGTCACCGAGGACCTAGTCTCGATCAACTTCAGCTCCTATGAGTACTTGTGCTGTCGGCCCTATCCGAACCTGGGTCAGCGTTCGCTGATCGTCGACACGACTCATCGTCGCATTATTGGTGATGGCGAGATCGTCGACCTGACCCGACTCGATGAGATCGAAGCAGTGTGGTTGGCGGCACTCGCAGCCGACGAAGAGTTCGCGATCGGTGCCACCGAAGCTGATGAGTTGTTCGCTGGTTCTGACGAGCCAGGTTGGGGCTCGCTGACACTTGCCTCAGGTGGTCTCGTCTTTGGCACGAACCGCCAAGGCGTAGTTCCCCCGATGAGTACGTTCGTCTCGTTTGCTGATCTCGGCGACCTCGTCAGCCCCGAGCTTGTGCGGCAAGCAGCCGCTGGCACAGTTCCTTTAGGGTTCTGATCCTTTAGGGTTGTGAGTAGTACTGGAACACCGCACCCGCCCACTACGTTGGAGCCGGCATGAGCAATCTTCCAGACAAGACTCCGCAGCGATCTTTGGTTCGCCGTGCCGGTGTGGGTCCGACGATGCTAGCTGTGGGCCTGGCGCTGTTCGTGCTGACGCGAGTGATCAATTGGCTGCCGCTCGGCTTGATCGATGGCGTGATCAACGCTGTGATCTGGCCAGTCATCCTGGTGTGCGTGCTCGGCGGCGGCTTTCTCACTTGGCGCCGACTAAGCGCCGGCATCTAGCGCGCGTGGGCCAAACTTGATCGATGAGTAACGGTCAGGGCCAAGCCGCACCCGCATTCGCGGGCGACAAGAAGACGGGCCAGTCGATACTCGGCAAGGCCGAACGCAGGTTCATCGACTGGGCAATCCCAAAGATCCCGAAGCCGATCTTGAGCCATCACCTGACCTATGTGACGATTTTCTGGTCGGTGGGCACGGTGCTGTTCGGGTGGCTGGCTACTCAGAACTTGGCGTGGCTCAACGGAGTCTCGGTGATGGTGTTCGGCCAGTGGCTGACCGACTCGTTCGACGGCTCGCTGGGCAAGTTCCGCAAGCAGGGGCTCGTCAAGTGGGGGTTCTATATGGACCACTTGCTCGACTTCTTCTTCGCCGGGTCGATCGTGATCGCATACTCATTCTTGGTCGAGGCCGAGTGGCTTGAGTTCTTGTTCCTTGTGCTGCTGCTCGTGACGTGCGCAACGATGGCGGTCTCGTTCTTGTCGTTCGCGGCGACCAATCAGTTTCAGATTGCGTACTACGGCATTGGACCGACTGAGATCCGCATCGGCTACATAGCGCTCAACACGTTCGTGTGGCTGGTCGGCACCGAGATCTTTAGTTGGGGCGTGCCGGTGATCGTTGGCCTCAACGTTGCGGCGTTGTTGATGCTGGCCGTGCAGACGAGCCGCAACCTTTGGCAGATCGACTATGACACCAACATCGACGGAGCACCCCGTCCCTAAAGAGATACCCAGAAACAACGTGATCTGATTTTGCGAGCGGCACGCACGGGCCCGGGTTCGGCGACGGTGATGACATCGCGAATTGCTTGACAACCGGGATTGTTAACCGGGATTGATAACCGGGATTGCGTGCTTGGTTGTCGATCGTTACGTCAACAATGAGGTCGAGCATCGTCATGACGTCGTCGACGGTCGATGCTGGCGCGGTACCCCAGAGTATGGATATACCTCGACCCGTTATCGAGCCGCGACTGCTCGATCTCGGCTTGAACCAGCCGGAAACGTGAGCATTACCGACAGTGCGGAAGCGAAATATCCGGCCGCGACCCAAGTGAAAGCCCACTTGACGCCTCGCAAGGTGGTGTCATCGCCGGCGGCTGCGATCAGTGTGATCACGACCGAGATGCCGAGGGCGTACGCTGCTTGGCGCAACGTGTTGTAGGTCGCGCCTGCGACACCGAATCGTTCTGGTGGGATGTCGCTGATGCCGGCACTCGACCAGGTGGCAACGGTCAAGCCAACACCGATGCCACCTAACAGGCTGATTGGCACGAAGGTCGTCCACAGGCCGCTGTCTTGGCGAAGCAACAGCACATATAACAGGTAGGGCAGCCCAGCCGTGGTGCAGCCGATGCCCAGGATCCATCGATGCCCGATCTTGTCGGCCCAGCGCCCGGTGATCGGCGAGATGATGGCGGCCAACAAGGGGGCCGGTGCTAGTGCCAGGCCTACGGTGCGAATCGGCAGATCCCACACTTCTTGGAGCAGCAACGAGTTGGTCAAGAAACCTGCGGTGAACGCCAAGCCGTAGAACGACACGCCAATGTTGGCACTGGTGAACGAGCGGTATTTGAACAGGTCGAGATTGATGAGGGGTTCGGGGTGCACCCGTGATCGGTGCAGCAGGGCCGGGATCAGCGACAGGCCAATGACGAAGAGTGCGATGACGCGAAGGTCGCCGACCCCCCACGATTCGCTCTGCACGATCGCGAACATGATCAGTGCAACAGCAGCGGTGCCGAGGGGTACGCCGATGGGGTCGATGCGTCCGGTCGCATTTGGATCGCGTGACTCGCTGAGCAGCCGGGGTCCGAGAAACAGCACGAGCAGGCATAGCGGAACATTCATCCAAAAGATCGCTCGCCATGAGAAGAGATCGATCAGCAATGAACCAACTACGGGTCCAACAACGGCGCCCAGCGCGCCGGTAGCGCCAGCGATGCCGATGGCTGTGCTGCGGCGCGTTGGTGGGAACTCGGGCAACATCACCGCGAACCCGGCAGCCAACGTGATCGAACCACCAATGGCCTGAACGACTCGAGCAGCGATGAGCAAACCAGCACTCGGGGCAACGGCGCACAGCAACGATCCGAAACCGAAGATCGCAACACCGGGAAGATAGATCTTGCGGCGCCCGACGCTGTCGGCGATGCGGCCAGACAGCATCAGCAGTGCACCGACGACGATGTTGTACGCCGAGATGATCCAGCTCAGCTGGCTGGCCGAGACCTCGAAGTCTTCGCGAATCGAGGGGAACGCCACGTTGACCGCGGAGATGTCGATGACGACGAGAAACACGACGATCGTCGAGACCAGCAGCGCCAACCAGGCTTCGCGCGGGATCTGTTCATCGACGGGTGCGCTCGTCGGCGCGCTCATGTGCCGTGGGGTTGGTTTGGTTTGGGGCGAAAAGTGCCTTGCTGTGCGACCGAAGCCACGTGGGTGCCGTCACGGTGATGGATCACACCGTGGTTCAGGCCACGGCCGTTAGTGATGACCGGGCTGTGCATAGCGAACACGTGCCAGTCGTCGAAGGTCACCGGTCGATGGAACCAGATCGTGTGGTCAAGGGTTGAGCCTTGGAACGTGCCGTGCGAGGCGCGATGCGGCTTCCAAGCGGTGCTCATGAATGCGCGATCGCTGACGTAGCTAAGCATTGCCTGATGCATGATTGGATCGGCGGGCAACGCTCCGTTGGGTTTCAGCCAGGTATCGAGGTTCGGCTCCGATCCTTCTTCGCGCGACTGCTCGACGCGCACCGCAATGGGAGCGTCTTGCCAACCGCAGCGTTGGCGTAGTTCGCCCCGGTCGATGGTGTCGTCGAACGCGCTCGTCGCCGGACTCGGCAGTTGGCGATCGGGCCCCTCGATGCCCGAGCTGAGCCCGGCCTGGGCATGGGCAATGACCTCGCCCTTTTGGCGCACCTCAACCCGCACAGATTGATAGGTGCGGCCGGTGAACAGTGTTTCGGCGTAGTAATCGATCGGGGCGTCGGTTTGGCCACCTCGCAGGAACACCTGCTGCAGCGAGTGCAGATGTCGGGTCGGATTGACCCGGGCTGCGGCGACGATGCTCTGGGCGATCACCATGCCGCCGAAGAGCCGACCGGCCAGGTTGGTGGCGTTCTCGCCCGCGACGCCGCGCCACAAGATGGCGGCACCGGCCTCTGTCTCGGAGCGTTCGATCATGTCGAGGTCGAGGCGATGCACAAGCCGACCAGCGGGTTCGCCCTGATCGTTCGGGGGAGCCGAAGATGTTTGGCTCGCGCCGACGTTGCCCACGGCGGGAGGCTACGAGGTGCAGCCCCTGCTTCCCCAAAGCAAGCGACCCCTTGACGACCTCTGCCGCTTGTGAAAGTATTCACAAACAGAGAGGCCGAGGTGGAACATGCGTATCGAGCAAGTTGCGATCCCGATGATTCGACAGGTTGCTAAGCGACCACGGTTGGCAGACGCGCTCTTCACGTTCGACAAGTGGGGCAATCCATTCAGCGCTGAAACACTGGCCGACCCAATGGTCAACGCGCCTGCGATGCGCGCTGGTGGGCCGGTCCAGTGGCGGGGCTTGTACCAGCAATGGTTCATCATGGGCTTCGACGAGGCGCGCCAGATGCTGGGTTCGCCCCACGTGGGCACCGCCAACCAGGCCGAGGTGCTGCTCGACGTCACGCCGTACTCGAAACTGTCGCGTCGCTCGCGCGCGTTCCTTCGCAACTTTCTCGTGCTCAGTGATCCGCCGAATCACACTCGCGTGCGCAGTCTCGTCAATCGCGCCTTCACACCTAAGCAAGTGAGTCGCCTCGATGAGCGCATGGCCGCGATCATCGACGACTTGATCGCCGACTTCGGTGAGAGCCATGAGACCCAGCGCACCGAGATTGAGTTGATGACCGACTTCGCGGTGCCGTTCCCGGCCCGCGTGATCGCCGAGCTTTTCGGTATGGCGCCGAGCGAGTGGAAGTGGCTCCGCGACGCCTCATCGGTCGGCGTGCAACTGCTCGACCCGATCCAGGCCTTCGACCCGATCGAGATGGACACAATGATCGATGATCTGTACGAACGGGTCATCGGGCTCGCCGAACAGCGTCGCGCCGAGCCACGCAATGACCTGATCACGGGTCTTGCCTTAGCCGAGGCCGACGATGGCGACCGGCTAAGCGAAGATGAGCTGGTCTCGATCGCAGGGCTGATCCTGTTTGCCGGTCACGAGACGACAGCTGCAATGTTCGCCAATAGCTTGCTGGCCCTGTACGAACATCCCGAGCAGCTTGCGCTGCTTCGCAACCAACCCGAGCTGTGGCCGAACGCGATCGATGAGTTCTTGCGGTTCTGTACATCGGTGGTTGTCGATCCGCGATCCGCGCTCGTCGACTTTGAATTCGAAGGACACAAGATCAAGAAGGGCCAGAACATCGTCGTGCTGAACCACCTGGCTAACCGAGACCTAACCCGATTCGCCGATGCTGATGAACTCAAACTCGACCGCGACGATCCGAACCCGATCTCTTTTGGCCACGGTATTCACTATTGCCTCGGCGCCAACCTCGCCCGGGCCGAGCTCTTGGCTGGGTTGCCGCGTTTGCTCGACGCGCTCGGTGACTATTCGATCGACCGCAGCCGCATCGAGTGGCGGCCCTCGCAAACCCTGCGAGCTGCGTTGAAAATGCCGATCTGTTTCGGCTGACACCCGACTCGTCGCAAAACTCCTAGGGTTCGGCGGTGCCGATTCTGCTGGGGGTGTTTGCTGCCCTGTTCGTGGGCATCTCCGATGCGTTCGGTCGGGGTAGCGCTCGGCGTGCCGACTCAGTAAGTCACGTATCGACCCAGATGCTGGTTGGTGTGTTCGCTGCTTTGCCCGTGGCGCTGGTATTGGGAAGCAGCTTCATTGGCCGCGACGTAGTCCGCGGCATCGTCTCGGGCCTGATCTTGGCCGTAGGGCTCGCCGTTGTCTATCGAGCGATGGCGCTGTCGTCGTCAGCGGTTGTCGCCCCGACCGCAGCGGTGCTCGCCGCACTCGTGCCGCTGGTCTGGGACCTCGCGGGTGGTACCCGCCTCACAACACTTGAGACACTCGGCTGCCTTATCGCGTTGTTGTCACTGGTGCTGACTACGATCAATCCCGATCTTGGCGATCGAGTCCGTCAGGGCTTGGTGTTGGCGTTGGGCGGAGGTGTGCTGTTTGGCATCTCGATCGTGGTGGCAGCCGATACCTCTGAGGCCAGCGGCGCATGGCCAGCGGTGTCGCAGCGCGCGGGCGGCTTTGTGGCGATGGCGGCGCTTGCTCAAGCGCGACGGGTGCCAGTGATGCTCGCCCCCGACGTGCGCAAGTTCGGCGTCGGCGGCGGCATCGCTGGAGCACTCGGCATGGTGTGCTGGATCATGGGCGCACAGCTCGGCGACGTTGGCACGGTCTCGGTGGTCGGTTCTACCTACCCGGCTGTCGTCGTCGTGCTTGCTGCGCGTTTCGATGACGACGTCGTCAAGTGGTGGCAGGCCCTGGGCATCGTCGGCGCCATCACGGGCAGCGCCCTCATCGCTCTGGGGTAGATCTCGTCAGCCGTATCGGGGGCCGAGAATGATGCCGATGATCAGGCACGCACGTTTGGGCGGAAAGCTCGAACGACTCGTCGTGGCTGGCTGATTACTCGAGGGCGAAGGGTGGGTACTCGTCGGTGAGCAGGTCGCCGTACGCCGTGACTCGCTGGCCGAGTCGGATCGACTTGGCGACGAAACTGCGCATGCCGATCGGGTACTTGCCAGTTGCGACGACGGCGAACCATGCGGCGACCGACACGAAGAACGAAGCGAACGAGATGATGGTCCAGAAGATCGCAATCGGAATAACCGTAAAGAATCGGAAGAACACCGTGAGCCGATTGCGATTCTCATAGGCAGGGTTCACATCGAGGCGAATTGCATAGTTGCCGGGGTCACCAGCGCAAATGGCCGCCACCTCGCCACGGTGTTGTCTTCGGTGAATGCGACGTACACCGGATAGTTCTGCGTGGTCTCTAGAGCCATGATGGATTTTCTCTCCCGCTTGAGTGGCACCCGCTTGACTTTGTGTCGGCCGAGACCTTAGAGCATCGATGCGCGCCAGGTTCGTGGTAGAGCAAATTCCCACAAATTGGGCCTGCGAGTTCGCTGCGTCAGGGAGGCCAGGCGGTCAATACTGCCGACCAGGGGGCTGTCTTCTTGCAGGACATACCGCACAGGTGTCGCGCGACATAGCGCACAGTATTTGGTAAAGGCCCCACCGACGCCGAAGTTGTCGCCTGGCGCCGCTGAATACACTTGCGTCATGTTTGAGAATCTGCGTAGCACGATGCAGTTCCGGGGGATCTCGTTCGACAGTGTCGAGCGCAAGCTTGAGCGGGCCGCAAATATCGATGACCTGCGTCGCATAGCAAAGCGAAATTTGCCGGGCGGTGTCTTCGACTACATCGATGGCGCGGCCGAAGACGAAGAGGCGCTGGCCCGCAGCATTCGGGCGTTCGACAATGTGATGTTTCGGCCCCGCGTGCTGCGAGACATGAGCAGCGTCGATACCTCGACAACCTTGCTGGGCCAGACGATTCCGCTGCCGTTCGCGTTGTCGCCGACTGGCTTCACCCGCATCGCAGACCCTGAGGGCGAACTCGCAGTGGCCCGCGTCGCTGCGAAGCGAGGGCTGCCGTACACGCTGTCGACCCTCGGTACTCGATCGATCGAAGAAGTCGCAGCGGTCAGCGACGGCCCAAAGTGGTTCCAGGTCTATGTCTGGAAGGACCGAGGCTTGGTCAAAGAGATGCTCGGCCGGGCTGCGGCTGCCGGGTACGAGACGATTGTGATCACCGTCGACTTCGCCACGCTTGGCCGACGCGAGCGAGACATCCGTCGCGGGTTCACGCTGCCGCCGAAGCTGGGGCTCGACACGATCTTTGACGGTATTCGCCATCCGCGCTGGACCTGGAAGTTCGCAAACAGCGAACCGATCAAATTCGCGAACGTGGTCGGCGCGGGCGATAGCCGCGACGGCACAGACGCGATTGCTCTTGGGCCCTACGTTGCCGAGCAACTCGACCCGTCATTGTCATGGGCCGATGTCGAGACGTTCCGAGACCTGTGGCCGGGCAAGGTCATGATCAAGGGCGTGCAAGATGTCGCCGATTCCAAGATCGCAGCCGACATGGGCATCGACGCCGTGGCGCTGTCGAACCACGGTGGCCGCCAGCTCGACGCATCGCCTGCTCCCTTTGACCTGTTGCCCGAGACGGTCGACGCGATTGGTGACACGACCGATGTGCTCGTCGACGGCGGTATTCGCCGCGGCGCCGACATCGTCAAGGCGCTCTGCCTGGGCGCGACCGCGTGCATGGGCGGGCGCGCGTATCTCTATGGCCTCGGGGCTGGCGGCGAACGCGGGGTCGAGAAGGCCTTGGGCTTCTTGCACGACGAGTTCGTGCGAACCATGAAGCTCATCGGCGCCGCCACCGTCGCCGAACTCGGCCCAGAGTACGTCACGCGAGCAGGGGCTTGCTCGGCTACTCTCTGACTCGCCGTCAGGGGGACGGTGCAGGGGGAGAAGTACATGAGTCACGTGCCGGTAGTAGATGGCTGAGACAACGCCGTCTAAGGGCACACCCGCAGTGGCATCGGTCGATGTAGCCGAGACGCTCGAAGAGTTGCACCAGGTCAAAGAGATCGTTGAGCTCGACACGTCGGGTCGCGACGCCGGCGCGCTCGGCCAAATACATCCCATTGGCTGGCTTGGCGTCGGGCTGCTGGTGGCCGCGATCATCTTCCATCAACTCGACACGCAGTGGCTGATCGGAAATTTCGCATGGTGGCATTGGGCAGCGCTGATCGGCTTGGTTGCGCTGTCGCTACGCCCCGAGCCGATCCACGCGGTGTCTCGCTTTATCGATCGGGTCTCGGACTTCATGGAAGACGGCGCGAACAGCTTCGATCATCCCAGGGCCACGTTCGGGACCTTGCTCGCGGTCTTTGCGTTTCTTGGTCTGTGTCTCGGTCCGCTCACAGGACTCGCCGACTGGATCTTTGGCGTTGAGATCGTCGACATCGGTGGCGGCGACTTCGACGTCACTAGCAACGCGGCAGCGGGTTGGCTACGAACCGCCGTTGCCGTCATCGTGCTGGCGGCCATCATTGGCGCGCTCCACCGGGCGCTGCAGGCCGCTTTGCCGGCGGGCGAGATTTCGATTCGATCTGGTGCCCTCCTTGGGCTGGCGGTATTTGTCGGAACCGCGCTCATCGTTGGGTTGGCGACGTCGTGGTCGGCGGGCATCACTACTGGCTTTGCTCTCAGCACCTTGGTTACCGCGCTCGCACTCGGCCCGCTGTGGGTCATCGCGTGGGGCATTTTCTTCACGGTCTTCTCCTACGTGATCAGCCGGTACACGGCCCGGTTCATCGAAGCAAACATCATCATCGGCGAAGTCAACAGCCTCGGTCTCCAGATGTTCGGCCTGCTCGCGCTGCTCGGTGTTGGCTATGGCGTCAAGGCCGGCGTCAACCCGCGGATCGACTTCTGGTGGGCCGAGTTCTCGAACCGCAGTAAGGCGTGGCTCGACTTCGTGCTGCACGCTCTCTTGTTCGTGCCGTTTCTTTGGGCCGCCTTGCGTTTGCTGCATAGCTACGCCAAGACAAACCTCGGGTTCAAGACCGACTTCAGCGGCCAAACCAACGGCAGCTGGCCCGCAAGCTGGCATGTCTGGGAGACCTGGCTGCAATCGAGCGACGCCGGCAACCTGCCCGTGGGTCCGGTCCGAGCGATGATCTTCGTTGGCTTCGTGCTGTTCTTGAGCCAGGTCTTCTCTGAGATGATCAAGTCGGGCTTTGTACTGAACCGCCGCGAAGACCTGGCCGACCTCAAGCAGGTCGACGCCCCGGCCCGGGTCGAATAGATATGGTCACGGCACTGCAGCCAACGATGCACATGTTGGGTGGCCTCTTCGGCCTCAACCTGGCCGAAGGGTTCTCGATGATCATGTTCATCGTCTTCATGGCGATGATCTTGACCGGCTACAACGTGGCATTCTCGTTCGCTGCGACTGGCGTCATGTTCGCGTTCCTCGGTCATGCGTTCGACGTCTTCGATCCCAGTGCCCTCAATCTTTTGGGTCAGCAGTGGAGCGCACAACTCAGCAACGTGACATTGCTCGCGGTGCCGTTGTTCGTTTTGATGGGCGCCATCCTTGAACGATCGGGCATCGCTGGGCGATTGTTGACCGGGATCGCGATGTTGATGGGGCCGTTGCAGGGTGGCGTGGCTGCGGCGGTGGTGCTTGTGGGCATGTTGTTGGCGGCCGCGACCGGGGTCGTGGCTGCCACGGTGATCGTCATGGGCCTGCTGTCGCTTCCGGCCATGGTGCGGCTCGGCTATGACCACAAGCTGGCGACCGGCGCGATCACCGCGTCGGGCACGCTCGCGCAAATGCTGCCGCCATCGCTTGTGCTGATCTTGCTGGCACAACAGCTCGGCGTAGGCATTCTCGGCTTGTTCGCCGGAGCGCTCATACCCGGTTTGATCGTCGGCTTCATGTACGCCGCCTATTGCCTGATTTGGTCCTCGATTCGGCCCGGTGTTGGTCCACCGATGCCCAAGGAAGAGCGCACTCTCAACGGAACGGTTCGACGCAGCACGGCCGCCGCGATCTCGGCGATTCTGGGCTTGTTGCTGGTCATGGTGATCGTGACGTTCAACCCGGTGTGGGCCTTGATCATTGGCGTCGCCGGTGGCATCGCGATCTTTGCGATCATGAGCACCGGCTCGATGCTCGCCGCCGAAGTACTCGTCGGTGTGATCCCCACCATCTTGTTGATCATCGGGGTGCTCGCCGCGATCTTCCAAGGCGTCGTGGCGCCGTCAGAGGCTGGCGCGATCGGTGTACTTGGCGCATTGCTGCTGGGCGTACTCAACTGGTGGTTCGACAAGCGCCTCTTCGAAGACGGCGGCGACCACATCGACGTGCGATGGCGACTCACGCCAACCGCGATGCGCGAGGCCGGTCAGTCGACGGCCAACATCACCATTTTGGTACTCACGCTGATCTTCGCATCGACGTTCTTTAGCTTGATGTTTCGTGAGCTCGGTGGCAACGACAAGACCAGTGAGTGGCTTCAGGCCGTCGGCGGCGGCAAGACCGGCTTCACGATCGTCGCGATGATCGCGGTGTTCCTGCTTGGCATCAATCTCGAGTTTCTCGAGATCACGTTTATCGTCGTGCCGATCTTTGTGCCTGCCATGGTCGAACTTGGTTTCACCGACAAGGAGTTCGTCTGGTTCGCCGTTCTGATGGCACTGAACCTGAACATCGCGTTCATCTCACCGCCCGTCGGGTTCTCGCTGTTCTATTTGCAATCGGTCGCGCCCCCCGAAGTAAAGACCGCGGACATTCATAAGGGCGCAATCCCGTTCATGGTGTTGCAGTGCATCGCGCTCGTGGTGCTCGGCGTGTTTCCCGAGATCACCAACTTCTCGTATGACTTGTTCGTCAGTTCTGCCTAGTTCGCCACCCATTCGCCAGAAATCCGCACCGAGCTGTGCGAAGCTATATCCAATCTAAGAGGGGAAATACATGACTATTGAAGAGACCGAGTTCGATGTAGGCGCGGTCACGCGGCGCTCATTCATGGGCAAGGCCGGTATGGGAATCGCCGGGTTTGCCGCAGGTTCGGCGTTGCTCGCCGCGTGCGGTGGCAGCGACGGTGACTCCGGTCCGGCCGCTACCGCAGATAGCGCCAGCAGCGACAGCGGAAGTGACGCGGCTGAATCAGACGGCGCCGATACCAGCGGCACGGTCGCCGAAGACTCCGGCAGCGACGAAGAGACCGTGCAGCTTGCTCAAGACGAGGGTCTTCCCGAGATCGAGATCGACATGGCCACCAGCTGGCCAACCGGTCTGGTCACGCTCTTTGGTGCCGCGCAGATCTTCTCTGAGCAGGTGAGCCGGCTCACCGGCGGTCGACTCACGATTAACTCTCGCCCTGCTGGCGAGATCGTCGGCGGCCTCGAGGTTCTGACCGCAGTGCGCGATGGTGGCGCTCAGGCTGGCCACACGGCGTCGTATTACTACACGGGTGAGAGTCCAGCAACGCAGTTCGGCACCGCAGTGCCGTTTGGTCTCACGTCGCGTCAGCAGAACGCTTGGTTGTACCAGGGTGGCGGCCTCGAACTCATGCGTGAGTTCTATGCCGAAAACTTTGGCGTCATCCAATTCCCGGCCGGTAACACCGGTGTGCAAATGGGTGGCTGGTTCACCAAAGAGATCAACTCGATCGACGACATCCAGGGTTTGACGATGCGTATTCCTGGCCTCGCTGGCCAGGTACTGAACAACCTCGGCGGCGAGCAAGTCTCGTTGGCCGGTGGCGACATCTTGCCGTCGATCCAGAGCGGTGCAATCGACGCCGCCGAATTCGTGGGCCCGACCGACGACCTCATCTTGGGTCTCGATGAGCTGGGTTCTGAACTGTTCTACTACCACCCAGGTTGGTGGGAGCCAGGGCCGTCACTCGAGGTCGAGTTGCCGCTCAGCTTCTGGAATGATCTACCCGAGCAGTACCAGGCCGCGATCGAGAACGCCGCGGCGCACTCAAACGTGCAGACCATGGCGACCTACGACGTGCTCAACCCCCGTGACTTGCAGGTCATCAAGGGCTTCGCAGAGATTCGCGAGTTCCCCGAAGACGTCATGTCGGCGTTCAAGGAAGAAACCGAGAACGTGCTTGACACGACTGCCGATGGCAACTCTGACTTCGCCTCGATCCTCGCTCCATGGCGCGAATACCGCGATGCGGTGCAGGAATGGCATGGCCTTGCCGAGACCTCAATGCTGCGAGCTGGTTCTCTGTAAAGCAGACTTACTTCGACGTCTGGCCGCTCTTCGGGGCGGTCTTTCGTCGTTTATGGGGAGGGTTACACGATGAACGCATCGACGTTCGCGATCACCGCTGATGACGTTCGTATGGCTGCGGTTCGGTTGGCAGGGGTGGCCCATCGCACGCCGGTGTTTGAGTCGCGGCGACTCAACGACCAGCTCGGCGGTCGGGTGTTGGTCAAGGCCGAGAACATGCAGCGCACCGGATCGTTCAAGTTCCGTGGCGGTTACAACGCCGTGGCATCACTCACCAACGAGCAACGCGCCGGCGGTGTGGTGGCCTTCTCGTCGGGCAACCATGCACAAGGTGTTGCGCTCGGTGCCCAGCTGCATGGCGTCGACGCGGTGATCGTGATGCCCAACGACGCGCCGCCCAACAAGGTCGCTGGCACGCGTGGCTACGGG
>Ga0209828_1000833_pt1 | contig 29276 bp, 18 predicted proteins | sample MaitaG_FD_187429 | JGI IMG/M metagenome (GOLD analysis project Ga0209828, IMG submission 187429) | Marine algal microbial communities from Maine, USA - Maine_Asex2 metaG (SPAdes) (version 2) | ecosystem: Host-associated > Algae > Red algae > Unclassified | place: Maine, USA | collected 2015-01-05
GATACAGATTAGACCTCAATTCAAATTCATTCACTTACTTCCCATAGCGCCATCGCCGTTACCTTTTCGGTAACTGACACTAAAATTGTGAACGAGTAAGAACTTATAAAAGTGAGTAAGCGAACGATTATGCAGTTCGTCTCGGACAGAATTTTAAACTTTGTGAAGGAATAGGTTGAGGTAATCTTTTTGCTTGGCGAACGCTGTCTCTTTTTCTGCGATTGTGTTCAAGATGGTTTAGTGAACCGCTTTTCTCGGAATGAAGTTTTTCGCGTAATGTAAAGGAATATGCTAAATGGCTTTTAAAAAAATATTAAAAAGCCTAATCATCTAAGTAATAATTATTCTTTTTTACTTAACTGACTTTTTGAGCTTTTGAACCAAATTATAGTAGCTTAAATCTCTCAGCTAAAAATCCACTTTTTGTTGCAAGTCCAAATGAAATTATACACTTAAATATATTCCCTTATCAGGGACAGTATATTATAATAGCACTTTGCTTTTAGCACTGGTTTTTGCGAGAAAAAAAATTAAAGAAAATATAATAAACCTAAACTCACTTCCAAACCTATTCGTAATACTCATAATTACAATAATTTACAAAAACAGTTTAAGCAACCACTATTATGACCCGTTACCCAAACTTAAAAATCAATTGAAATATTTTATTTTACACTTATGGTATTCAATATTAATTTAGATTTAGAATTATTATTTGAGAATGTACTGGTTAATTTAATGTCATAGATTCCCTTTTTGATTAATTTAAAACTTGGGTGCTTTTCACTAGAAGTAAAAGATTCAGGTCCAGATAAAATCCATTCATATTTAACCGGATCACTTTTATAGACTGAATAATCTACCAAATTTAATGTGTCTTTTGTTTTGAGAAACTTCTTATTATAAGTAATTTTCAGATCGTCATTTGAGTTATTAACTAATTTGGTCATCCAGATTCCTCGTCCAAAAGTAGCTGCAACTAATGTATTGTTTTTGTAGTCAATTTTGAGTTTTATCACATCACAAACTGGAAGTGTTTTATGATACGGTTTCCAAGAATCATCAATTCCGCTCCTGTGATAAACACCTCTATAGGTGCCTAGATATAAGTTGCCGTTGCTACCTCTTTGATACACAATGGTATTAGCACGACCTGCTCCTTTTGGAATTCCTTGGCTAAAATCTGACCAAGATTTTCCTCCATCTTTAGAAATTAAAACGGGACTTTCTAGTAACCCTCTGGTTGTAACATATATCGTGTCATCATTTTTTGGGTCAACTATTAAATCTAGAATTCTAGACTTATGCACTCTACTTTTAAGTTGTTCTTCAGTAAGGGTAGTATTAAAATTATAAATAATTTTCCAATTAATTCCGTTATCAACACTTTCATAAATTCGACTTCCATTTTTATAGTATAAACGTTCTGGATTGTTCCAACAAGCAATTACTTTTGATTTGGCTGCATATTGTCTGGCATTATAGCCCCGACCATCATCACTATGCAAAGAATCATTCAAGACTTCTGTCCAAGTTTGCCCAAAGTCTGTACTTCTATGAAGCGTACTACCGTTATTATCTGTAGTTCCATTGTATTTTGTAAGTCCCTGAAATAGTATTTGATGGTTTGTTCTGTGAGTAGAAATTTCTCCATTGGGTTCTTTTCTAGATAAGGTTCTAATGTTTTTTCCTTCAAGTGATGAGTCTACCCAAGAATATTGATTATACTGATAGCCAGCACCATGAATAAGGTGTTTGTCATTCACAATACCAAATCCGCAATAGTTATCATCTGCACCTCCCATAGCTAACCATCCATTAAAATCGTTAGTATTTTGAAACATACTTCCAACATGCATTGATGATGCAGCAATTAAATTGGGATTGTGAAAGTTAATGTCAAACCCTAATATTTCTAAGGCATTTATTCCTTCAGTACGGTCACTAAAAGTTTCTGCTTTATTATTAGAATAACTTAACCCACCATCATGCCCAACCCAAATCTTATTGTTGTAGGCTATTATATCGTGTATGTCTGGATGCAAGTGTTTGTCTTTGTTTTCTTTTGTTGGGTACCATTTGCTATGGTTTTCCCAAGTTAAACCTCCATCTTTTGATGTCCACAAAGCTATGCCAGAAATATAAATTTCTAGAGGGTTACTTTGAGAGACGGAAAAGCCAAAGCAGTAATTTAATTGACCACCAGCTGCATCTCCATTTTCAGAATAACCTAAAACATTGGGCTTGTTAATAGAATATGGACCACCATCTGTCTGTGAGCCAATAATATCCCATGTTTTTCCTTCGTCTTTAGAAAGGTACAAAGCACCAAACCCATAGCTTTCGATATTATTTGTAACCAAATAAATATTAGAAGGCATGGCAGCACTTACGGCCATTCTAGTTCTACCTGCATTTCTTTTCGTTATATCTGGTAAGCTATTACTAGTGAATGATTTGCCTCCATTTTTTGTAACCCAAATCTTTACTTCACCTTCTATAATTTCAGAAACATATAAAACTTTTGAGTTAAAAGGGTGCATTCTCATTGCATTAGCTTTAACGTCTAAAACTTTGCTCCAAGTAATACCAGCATCTTTACTATATAATACACCTTTTTCAGTTGCAGCATATACTTTTTTGCTGTTCTTATGATTAAAGATGATGTCTATGACTTTAGAATTTGTTTCATGCACTCTAGTCCAGGTATTTCCTGTGTCATCTGTTCTGTAAATTGATAGTTTGTCTCCTAATAATATGAGGTTAGGTTTTTTTGGAGCATCCGTAACACACCAAACAGAAGTAACTGGTATTTTGGTATTAGTAAGATCTTTCCAGTTTTGACCGCCATCATTACTCATCCATAGCCCCGCATAATTTGTTGCTGCAAATACTACCTCATCATTGTTTTTTGAAATATGTATTCTATTTAGCGTAGCCAAACCCTTGTTTTTACTTCTTTTTTCAAGATTAGAAAGTGAGTTTTGTTCAAATGGTTTCCATTCTGGTGATAGTGTTATGTTTTGTTTTTCTTTTTGAATCTCATCAAGATGTTTTAATTGCTCACTTTCAGGTATTATGAAACCTTTTGCATCTAATTGTTCTGAAATACCATTTAAATATCTTTGCCTTGATTTTTCAACCCCTCGAATAGAAGATGAGCTAGAAAGTTCATTTTTTTTAGAACTTAATGGCTTCGGATTTTTATCTGACGTGTTATTGTAATATAAAAATACAGTTAACATAATAGACAAAACAAGAATTATTTTGACTGAAATTTTATTTAATATTGAATGATTTTTCATTGTTAAATTATTTAAAGTAAGACAAATTAAAACACCTTTTTTTATAAAAACAGAAGTATCAAAGAAAAAAAATACACTCATTTTCAATGACTTGTAACCACTATTTTAAGTGGTTACCATATATACCCTTTTACTCTCCTAAAAACGGATAACGATAATCTGTAGGGGTTACAAAAGTTTCTTTAATCATTCTAGGCGATACCCAACGTAATAAATTTTGAGCACTTCCTGCTTTATCATTCGTTCCAGAAGCTCTAGCGCCTCCAAAGGGTTGTTGTCCTACAACAGCACCTGTTGGCTTATCATTAATGTAAAAGTTTCCCGCACAGTTTTGTAAAGCTTCAGTAGCTTGAGTCACAGCGTATCTGTCTTTAGAGATAATGGCGCCAGTTAAGGCATATTCACTAGTCTCATCAACAAGTTTTAAAGTTTCCGCGTAAGCGTCATCTTCATAAACATAAATGGTCATTACAGGACCAAATAACTCTGTACACATGGTTGTGTATTTTGGATCTGTTGTTACAATAACTGTCGGTTCAATAAAATAGCCTTTACTTTTGTTATAACCACCACCAACAATAATATCAGCATTGTTGTCCTCCTTTGCTTGATCTATATATTTAGCTAGTTTATCAAAAGAACCTTCATGAATCACAGCCGTTATGAAATTACTCATATCTTCAGGAGACCCCATTTTAAAAGAATTAACATCTTTAATAACCTGTTTTTTAACTTCATCCCAAATGCTTTTTGGAACATAAGCTCTAGAGGCTGCACTACATTTTTGTCCTTGAAATTCAAAAGAACCACGAACAATAGCTGTTGCTACTTGTATTGGATTTGCCGACTTATGAGCCACTATAAAATCTTTCCCGCCAGTTTCTCCAACAATTTTAGGATAGGTTTTATAATTGTGAATATTATTCCCAATTTGTTTCCAAAGTTCTTTAAAGATGAATGTAGAGCCTGTAAAGTGTAGCCCTGAAAAATCTGGACTTGCTAAAACGGTATTTGTAATCATCGCAGGGTCTCCAAAAACAACGTTGATGACTCCTGGAGGCACACCAGCTTCTTCAAATACATCCATGATCACTTTAGCAGAATACACTTGACTATCACTAGGTTTCCATACTACTACATTACCCATTAATGCCATGCATGCTGGTAAGTTTCCTGCAATAGCAGTAAAGTTAAATGGTGTTACAGCATATGTAAACCCTTCAAGCGGACGGTATTCAACTCTATTCCAAGCATCGCTTGTGCTTTCAGGTTGTTCCATATAAATATCAGTCATAAACTGAACATTAAAACGCAAAAAGTCTATAAACTCACAAGCGGCATCAATTTCAGCTTGATGAATGTTTTTTGACTGAGCCATCATAGTCGCTGCGTTTATTTTAGCTCGGTAAGGCCCTGCAATAAGTTCAGCAGCTTTTAAAAAGATACCAGCGCGTTGTTCCCAAGGTATTTGACTCCATGTTTTTCTAGCTTCTAAAGCCGTAGAAATAGCGTCATCTATGTGAGATTGCTCCGCTAAATGATACGTTCCAACCACATGTTGGTGATCATGTGGAGGAGACATGGTTCTGGTATTTCCAGTTTTTACATCTTTTCCATTTATATATAAAGGAACATCAGTTTTACTATTAAACATGTCTTTGTAAGTCTTTAGCACGGCATCACGTTCCGGTGATCCAGGAGCATAAGATTTTACGGGTTCGTTTATAGCAATTGGTACATTAAAAAAGCCTTTCATATCAATATTGTTTTTTTGTTATTAATTTTTAGTAAATGTTATGTGAAATTGACAAGGTTATTAGTCTTGTCAAATAGTGTTAATAATTAATTCAGTTTATTTGCTTGCAAAGTTCAACTGGTAAACCTTTACGAATTCATTCGCATTCTTTTAAAACATTTTTGCTTGTTACGCATAGTTTTACAATCCATTCTGCATCCTTATATTTTAGAATTCAAAAGTGTTTTTATTTATTTTTCACATGTTCTATATATCCATAAATTCTCTTCTCTAATATGGATAAGGTAACTGTACCTTGTTCTAAAATTATTTCATGAAACTCACGAATATCAAATTCAGAACCCAATTCTTTTTCTGCTTTTTTTCTAAGTTCTCTAATTTTATAAGAAAGTGCTTGACCCGGCCATGAAATATACACGTTGTTGGCGGTTGTTTCTAATTTTTATAAAATTCCCAAGAACTTTCGAAGTTTTTTTTCAAAGGAGTATTCATAAGTAAGGCACGAACCATTTCAACAGGCATATTATTTTCATGTAAGATGGCATCATGAAATTCTTTGTAGGACATTTTGCCAGTGTCTACTAATTCATTTTTGAGCTTATAAAATTGTAGACCACCTATCATATATGCAATTTGGTATAATGGCCCATAATTCCCTGTAAAAGAACGTCTTACTTCACCTTCGGCAGTTGCTCGTTCATGACCTACCTTGTCTACTAAATAGTCAATACATTGTTGTGGAGTCCATTCCCCTAAATGATAGTTCAAGGAAAAGATAATTCGAGCACAACGATGCATTCTCCAAAATAACATTCCTATACGGTCTTCTGGTGACTGAGCAAACCCTTCATCCCATAGAATCATTTCCCAATATAAAGCCCATCCTTCAGTCCAGAAAGGAGTTCTATAAGATCTATAAGATTTGAATCGACTGTTCATGAATTGTTGTAAATGATGACCTGCAATTAACTCATGGTGTACTACAGCTCTGGCAAAATGCGGGTTATTACCTCTTAAGCTCATTAATTTGTCTTCATGATTCATGTCATTAGTTGGATATGCAATTTGAAGTACTTCGCCACCTAAGAAAAATGGAGCAATTAATTGGCGTCTAGGAGAAAGCATTTTCATCCGCCAGGTTTCTTCAGCAATTGGTGGTACTGTTATTAAATCATGTGATTTTAAAAATTCTACGGATTCATTATAGAGCTTATACATTTCTTCTGGCTGATGGCCTACTTCTAAATATGTTTGCTTTACTTTTTCCTGTGCTTCTTTCCAATTGTTTCCAAAACCCATGTCATTCGAAGCCTTTAATAGTTCGGTCTCACACCAGGCAAACTCCTTCAATGCTATTTCTACTAATTTTTCAGGTGTGTAGGGAATCATTTCATTTTTTAGTTGTCTTATAATTTCTGTTTTCCCTATTGGATTACCTATTATTCCACTTCCATCATCTTTTGGTAATGTTGAAAAATCTACCTTTGATTTTATTAGATTTGAATAATCTTCGAGTAAACTATCCAAGGCTTTATATGGCATTTCAACCCACCAAGTGAATTGTGGGTCATAATTATTATAAAAATCATAGACACTTTTTAATGCCTTTTGTTGACCTTTTATGATTCCTACAGCTCTTTTTGTTATGGGTTTTGAAAAAGTATAGTTACCATTCGCTAGCTCTTTTGAATTCGCTAGTAAGTTTTCTCTAATGTTGTGTAATTGACCTGCTACTTTTGGCCAATCCATACGCTTTCCTCTTCTTCTAAGTTTTTCTAGTTCATATATTGGCTCACCAAAGGCTACCCATTTATCAAGTGTTTCATATTCTTTTTTCTCTGTACTTAGTTCTAATAATTCGTTTTCAAGACTTTGCTTAATTAATAAATAATCAACTTTACCACCAGTTGACAATTGGTCAAATTGTAATTCATCAAGTTTTGAAATATAGTCCTTGAAGAGAATCTCAAATCGCTTTCTTTTTTCAGGAGAATTTTCAATTATATAAAAACGGGACAAACTATTATAATCTTGTTTAAACTCATTAGCTATTTGAAACAGCTCACTAATAGGAGCTTGTTTATTTGATGGTTGCTGCGAATAGGATTCTTGAGCAATGACTATAATGAAGAGTGTCGTAATGATAATATTTAATATAGTTTTCATTTTATACTTTTTTTTGTAAACCTACCGTTTATTTATGATGCTATTCAATTACCGCCAACGGCTCGTGTATGAGTAGTGCGGGGGTTCGAAGCTCCAAACTATCAAATTACACTGTCGTTTATTAATTGTTAAATCGTTCATATTTAGCACTTTTCCCGCATTACTTATGACACATTGTTAGGCTTTGTTATTCATTATTTTCGATTAGCTGAATAGATTTTTCAGCAAAACGTTTACCCATTATGATGTATCCTTCAGCAGACATATGTATATCATCCTTTATTTCTTTTCCTTCTCTATTGTAGCCACTATTAAGATCGTCCGTATCTATCCATCCAAAACGAGGATTAGATTCACCTACTTTAACTTGGATATCTCTAACCATAACCCAATGAGGATGTGTTTTACATGACATACCATAATCGCTTATTCTTCCAATAACGAAGTTCAGATCCTTTCGCTCTAGGTCATTACTGAGTTGATTGTAAAGCCCTATCAAACTTTGTTCGTACACTTCTCCAAATTTCTGTCTTGAATCTCGTTCCCCCTGCATCCAAACAAATGTTACTGTTGCAATTTTTTCATTTTCTATTGCTTTATATACTTTATTCATCAAGGAATCGTACAGGTCTGGCTGAGCTTCAGGTTCATCTCCTTCTAACGGTTTCCAGCCTTTATACCAACGTCTAATTGGCATGGTTCCAGTAGCATCTTTTACAACGATAACATTTCCTTTACTAAAAGCAGCTTCTAAAGTTGGTGTAAAAGACTCTTCTGGTTTTAATCCTACCATATTTGATTGTCCGGAAAGTATGAATAAGTGTTTTCCTTCTTGCTTTATACTACAAGATGTCATGATATATCCCATTAAACTAAGTAATAATAATATCCTTGCTTTCATTGTTTAAATTTTTAGTGTACAATTGTTTTAATATAATCAGAACCGTATTCTATTTTAATAAAGCCTAACGGTCTAGTATAAGAATAGTAGCGGATTTAAACACACTAGCTTTTTAGTTAAACACAGATCTTTTTTATATTTAATTACTTTGGTTTTTGCGATTAAACCGCTATTATTTTTATACATTGTTGGCAACTGGCTTTATTATTTTAATTCTAATTTTTGAGTTTTAGAATATTATTTTCCATGAATGGACTTAAAAGCGTTAAGCATTTCGTTCAGCTTATCTGGATTCTTGTCAGCTAAATTGTTTTGTTGAGCAATATCCTCTTTCAAATCGTATAATTGATATTCTTTACTATTGCCCAGCTCTATATTTACCCACTTATTTATAGCTGGTCCATCATACGGAGGAATCATTAGCCATTTTCCTTTTCGTAAAGCTGTTCTTCCTGATGCTTCAATAATAAGTTCATCTCTGCCTTGTTTACTTTTCCCTGTAAAAACATCAAGTAATGCTTCGCTATCCTGTCCTTTCTTTTCGCTTCCAACTAAACTGGCCAGTGAAGAAAGTAAATCAACTTGACAAACAAGTGCATCCGATGATTGAGGTTCGATTTTTCCTTTCCAATAAGTAATAAATGGAACACGTGCACCTGCTTCAAACAAACTGTATTTCCCACCTCTAAGCCCACCATTGGGAGTGTGATTTCCATTTTTTTCAACCGCATCATCATAATATCCATCATTTAAAACCGGACCATTGTCACTGGTGAATACAATTATTGTATTTTCCAATAGCCCCTCTTTTTCAAGTGTATTTATAAACTCTCCAATGCACCAATCTGCTTCTGCAATAACATCTCCTCTGGGCCCCAATCCTGTTTTACCAACAAATCGTGGATGTGGGGTACGTGGTACATGTGGCTGCTGCATTGCATAGTAGAGAAAAAATGGCTCTTCTTTATGATTGATTACATACTCTTTCGCTTTGGCTAAGAAATGATCGGCCATATCAACATCACTCCATTTGGCAGTTTCACCACCTTTCATGAACCCTATTCTGGGAATACCATTAACGATGCTATTATTATGACCATGATCCCATTTCATTGTAACCAATTCAGAATTGTCTTTCCCAGTTGGTTCGCCTTTAAAATTATTTTTATAATCTATTTCAATAGGGTCATTAGGATCTAAATTTACTACATGGCCATCTTCAATATAAACTGTCGGAACGCGGTCTTGTGTTGCGGCCATGATATAAGAGAAATCAAATCCTACTTCATTAGGTCCTGGTGAAACCCTCTTGTTCCAATTTGTATGGCCATTACCTAGCCCCAGATGCCATTTACCAACAACTCCTGTATGGTAGCCTTGTTCTTTTAACATTTTAGGAACTGTTAACTGATCACTTCCTATTAACAAGGGTGCAGTTCCAGGTAGTATCCTGGCATCTTTATTTCTCCAGGGGTATACTCCTGTAAGTAAGGCATATCTACTAGGTGTACAAGTTGCTGAGGTGGCATGACCATCTGTAAATCGAACTCCTCCATTTGCCAATTTGTCAATATTAGGAGTTTGTAGATCTTTAGCTCCGTAGGCACTTACATCCCCATAACCTAAATCATCCATATAAATAATGACTATGTTCGGATTTTTAGTCGATCTCTTTTCTTCTTTTTTCCCATTTCGCTGGCACGCAGAAAAAAGCCCATAGGCAATTATTGTCAATAAAATGTAATTAAATAGTTTCTTGTTCATAGTTATCAGAGATTTAAAATAATGCACGTTTGCAACTAAGTTTATTTAAATTATCAGGCTTGTTGCCAACGGTCTTGTGTATGAAACGTAGCGTGTAAAAAGACGCTAACTTTTCGGATTAACACAGAGCCGAATTTTTATATTTTGTTTTTAATTTTTCTCGGTCTATATCCAATTCGGAATATTCTGCTCGTTCATAGAGTAGGTTATAAGCCGATTGATGAAATCCGTATTTCTTTAATGTATAAAAGTCCGATTTTGCTTTTTCCCTTATACTCTTCTATATTATCGGATTCCACGATATAACCCTCTTCAAGGTCTATTCCATTTGCTATCTACGCAGATTCATATCCTTCAGCTCACAATTCATATATCTATGAACTATAAAGAAAAAACCTCTTATGGCTAATAATACCATCGTACAAAAGCTTCCATTGCCGCGTAATGTGATAAACCTAGTTCATCATATAAATCTGCTGTTTCTCTATTTCGATCTTCAGCGCGTTGCCAAAACTCTCTACTATCTGCGCCTTGAAAAACCACACCATCTTTCTGTGATTGATGTTTAAAAATACCTTTACGTTTTTCCAAAACCTGATCTGGACCCATCGGTACGGCCATATCTATTTCGTCAATGCTCCATTCTTGCCATGCACCTCGATACAACCAAACCCAACAATCTTTCATGAATTTTTTAGGCTTTAGTTCTTCTATGGCTGCAAAAATGGCATCCAAACACACTTTGTGCGTACCATGAGGATCTGCTAAATCACCAGCTGCATAGATTTGATGTGGTTTTATGTTTTCAATTAAATCTGACGTTATTTTTACATCTGCCACGCCTATTGGGTTCTTTTTTATAGCACCCGTTTCATAAAAAGGCAGTTCCATAAAATGGATTTGTTCATCTGGAATACCTATAAAATGGCATGTCGCTCTCGCCTCTCCTTTTCTAATCAGCCCTTTTATATACCTTACTTCTTCAGTATCTATTTCACTGGATTTTTTGTTTTTAAGAAAGGTTGCTGCTTTTTTATAAATAGCTTCGGATTCAACACTCTCGATCCCAAATTTTTCGTTATAATCGCATACAAAACTTGCAAAACGAAGCGCCTCATCATCCGCTACAGCAATATTGCCAGAAGTTTGATAGCCTATATGAACTTCATGTCCCTGCTCATGTAATCTTTTAAGAGTACCTCCCATGCTAATGATGTCATCATCTGGGTGTGGACTAAAAATAATCACTCGCTTTTTTGCCGGCTCTGATCGTTCTGGACGTTTACTATCATCGGCGTTAGGTTTTCCACCTGGCCAACCTGTAATGGTATTTTGAAGCTTGTTAAATATTTTAATGTTGATATCATACGCTGGTCCAGAATCTGCGAGTAGATCACTCATGCCGTTTTCTATATAATCGGCATCAGTCAGCATTAAAATGGGTTTCTTTAAATGAAGCGCCAAACTTAATACCGCTTTTTTGATGAGTTTATCTGTCCAAATGATCTTCTCAACCAACCATGGCGTATTGATTCTAGTTAGTTTTGAAGCTGCCGATTGATCCAAAATAAATGTAGCATTATTATGTTCTTGTAAATACGATGCTGGTACACGACTTGTTACTTCTCCTTCTGCTGAAGCTTTGATTATATTAGACTTACCTTCTCCCCAAGCCATTAGTATGACTCTCTTGGCTTCCATTATTTTTTTAACACCTAATGTAATGGCTGTTCTTGGGGTGTTCTCTAAACCTGAAAAATCGCCACTAGCCGCCACTCTTGTTATATGATCTAGTGCGACTAAACGGGTTTTTGAATTTTGTAGTGAACCCGATTCGTTAAAGCCAATATGACCATTTCCTCCAATTCCTAAAATTTGTAAATCGAAACCTCCAAATGACTCAATCTTAGCTTCGTAAGCATCACAGTAATCTGCTATATTTTCTTTAGATAATTGACCATCTGGAACATGATAGTTTTCTGGTAATATATCTACATGATTGAACAACTGTTCTTTCATAAAGCGAACATAACTATTTACAGAATCTGGTTCCATAGGATAGTATTCATCCAAGTTAAAAGATATCACATTTTTAAAACTCAAATCTTCTTCATTATGCAAACGTACAAGTTCTGCATATAATCCTTTAGGGGAAGACCCTGTTGCTAAACCTAAAATACAAGGTTGTTTTTGAGCTTGTTTAACTCTTATTAAGTCTGCAATTTCTTTAGCTACAGCTTTTGAGGCACTTGTGGAGTTTTCAAAAACTATAGTGTCTATATTCTCGAAGCGTTTTTCGAAACCTGTTGCTTTATCTATTGTGCTTTTTAACATGATGTATTTATTTAATGATTATAGAAGTCTACAAGACCGAACTTTTAATTTTATTCCACGTTTTCAATAGTATTAAACCAGAAATGATCGCTACTATTGTAGCTATTATAGCTTTATTGAACTCGCCATAAATCCAATATCCTGTGGCAAACATAGCGCTGTATATTAATCCACAACCTAATAGCATGGCTAAAATTCCTGATGGAACAGACCAAACATAATTAGGCTTATTCAAAATTTTATTTTCGTTTTTAGCGTCGTTAATTACCTTTTCCCATCCAGGTCCACCAGGTTGGATTTTGGTGTAAAAATTTTGCAAGACTACTTTGCTTTCTGGTTGTGTTATAAAAGTGGCTATCAACCATATTATTGTAGTGAATATAACAACAAAAGGATATTCTAAATAATCTTCAAAAACACCAGTTTCGCTTCCAAACAAATAGGCACCTAATGGTGTTAATTTAAGAAGTAAGGAAATAATACCCGAAGCAAACATTGCTGTAATTTCACTCCAAGCATTTATACGCCACCAAAACCAACGTAAAATAAAAATTAATCCAGTTCCTGCTCCAAAGACCAGTAATACTTCAAAAAGTTGTAATGCATTTTGTAATAACAGCGCTAAAACTGCACTCAAAACCATTAAAACTACCGTTGAAATTCTTCCAACTGCAACTAATTTTTTTTCTGAGGCCTCAGGATTTATTTTTTGTTTATAAAAATCGAAAACAATGTATGAGGAACCCCAATTTAATTGGGTTGAAATTGTGGACATATATGCCGCTATCAAGGATGCTAAAACCAAGCCTAATAACCCACTTGGTAGTTTTGTTAACATTGCAGAATATGCCAAATCATGTCCTAATTTATCTTCAGCAATACTTGGAAAAGCTGCTTGAATGCTTGCTAAATCTGGAAACACTACTAACGATGCTAATGCTACCAAAATCCATGGCCAAGGTCTAAGTGCATAATGCATAATATTAAAGAAGAATGTAGCTCCAATAGCATGATTTTCATCTTTAGCTGCCAACATTCTCTGTGCAATATAACCACCACCACCAGGCTCTGCTCCAGGATACCAAGAACTCCACCATTGTACAGCTAATGGAATAACCAAAAGTGTTATGACTGCTTTTTTATCACTAAAGTCTGGTAATATAGAAAGTTTGTCAGCTACGTTTTCATTTGCTATCAATGCTTCTATACCACCAACTTCTGGTAAGTTTACTAAATAATATGCTGCTCCAATTGCGCCACCCATGGCAACAAAAAACAAAATAAAATCGGTATATATAACCCCTTTAAAACCGCCTAATGCACTGAATACTACAGTAATTATTCCCGCACTAATAACAGTTTGCCATGGTTCTAAACCAAGCATGATGCCACCAATTTTAATTGCTGCCAAAGTAACAGCAGACATGGTTATAACGTTAAAAATTACACCTAAATATACCGCTCTAAATTTTCTTAAAAACTCTGCTGGTTTTCCTCCATACCGTAATTCGTAAAACTCTAAATCGGTTTTTACATCGGATTTTCTCCAGAGTTTTGCATAAACAAAAACCGTTAATAGACCTGTTAGCAAAAAAGCCCACCAAACCCAATTACCAGAAACACCATTAGTTCTAACGATATCTGTTACTAAATTTGGGGTATCTGTAGAAAACGTTGTGGCAACCATAGAAACTCCTAGTAACCACCAAGGCATTGTTCTGCCTGAAAGAAAAAATTCAGACGTGTTTTTCCCTGATTTTTTTGATACCCAAATTCCTATGGACAATGTAATAGCAAAAAATAATATTATTAAAGAAAAATCTAAAGTGCTTAATTCTACCATTTTTTAAATATTTATTGTTTTATTTCTAAATTTTTAGAAAAACTTTCTACTAATTTAAACTGATTTTTTGCACGATCTAAATTATGCTCTGTATATTTTGTTTTATAATAAGTGTCATTGTTTAAATAATCAGTCAAAAACCGTAATCCCATGATAAAAATCATAGTTTTTGCACCTAATGGTAAGTACTTAATTTCTATATTAGACATTGAAGATTCTATTTTTTCTAAGAATCCTTTTTTGTAAGCATTATAATATTCAACATTAAATTCTACAAGGTCTAAATCAGGTTCGTCCTCGGCAGCTGTATTACATATTGTTCGTATAGCATCTCCAAAATCATAATGTATAATACCGGGCATTACCGTATCTGTATCTATAACACAAAGCCCTTTATGATCTTTAGAAAATAATGCATTCGATATTTTAGTGTCGTTGTGCGTTACGCGTAACTTAAGTTCGCCAGATTCTTTTAAATTTTGAAGAACATGCATGTCTTCTTTTAAGCGGGTTACAAAATCTATTTGTGATTCGGCTTTATATAAGCGTTCTTTTGAAGCAGATTGAAGTGCCGATAAAAATTGCGAATACCGAAAAGACATATCATGAAACTTAGGAATTACTTCCGATAATTTTGAAACATCAAAATCGCTCGTGAGCATTAAAAAATCTCCAAACAATTTACCGCCTTCATAAGCTATTTCTTTATCTTTTACGGTTTCAAAAGTTAAACTGTCATCAATAAATAGCATTATGTTCCAGTAATTGCCGTCATTATCTTTAAAATAGGCTTCGTTATTTTTAGTTTTTACAAAAGATAACACACATCTCTCTAATTCCTCTTTTGGTAAATGTTTTAGCTTTTCTTTAATATGTAAACTAACATTTACCTTATTCTCAATAAGTCCTGCTACATCTTTAAAAACCCCATGATTAATGCGTTGTAAAACATAATAAGGTTTTTCTTTAGTTACAATTAAGTAGGTGTCGTTAATATGACCAGTCGCTAATTCTATATAAGACTTATAATCTCCGTCGTGGTTAAATTGACTAAAAACATGTTTTAATTGCTCTTCTAACATATTACCAGAGATTTTTAGGATAAATACCTTTATTCTTTAATTGTCCTATCGCTTTTTCAACGTTTATTTTATCTTCTTTATATGTAACTCCAAACCATTTAGCATCCGATTTTAATACTTCAACACTTGCGTTACCGGACTTTAAAATGTGATTAACAATAGATGGTAAATAAAATTCTGCTTTTAAGTTTTCCTTATTTACTTCTAAAAATTCTTCAAATAATTGGTTTACAAACTCAAATACTTTAGGTGTAAATCCCCAAAAATTCATAGAAACGATGGTGTTTTCATCAATAAGAATAAATTTACCTTTATCATCTTTTCGCACTAAATGTTCATCTACCCTTTCAATATGTATTCGTTCTACGACATCCATTAAAAAATCGTTTTCATTGACATTACATTCACCTCTTGACACGTATCCATTTTCTGAGATTGTGTTTTTCAACAAATACGCCATCATCTTAAAATTATAAGAATTTTTATCAGTGGATGATAAAGATTTTGCCATGACTTCAAAAGCTTCTTTACCATAAAAGTCGTCTCCATTTATGATAGCGAAATTCTCTTTAATGACATCTTTAGCCATTAAAAGTGCGTGACCCGTTCCCCAGGGTTTTTTTCTTTCAGGATTTATATATTTCTGCGGAACATTTTCCAACTCTTGAAACACATAAACAACTTCAGCTTTACCCTCTAGTTTCTTATCAAAATTCGCTTTGAATTCCTTTTCAAAACTTTTTCTTATTATAAAAACGAATTTTCCAAAACCGGCTTGAAGTGCGTCATAAATTGAGAAATCTATAATAGTATCTCCTTCTGGTGTAAAGGTATCTGTTTGCTTTAGTCCACCATATCTGCTTCCTAAGCCTGCTGCTAAAACTACAAGAGTTACTTTTTTCATTTAATACTATTAAATTTTAAATTTAAAAACTTCAGAATCTGTTCTTGCATCTTTCAAGATAGCTTCCATTTTGTTTATAATTTCAGGATAATCTTCTGCTACATCAAACTGTTCTTCAACATCTACAGACAAATCGTAAAGTTCTAATTTTGCATCAGGATTTTTAAGTACATTATATTTTACCGCTTTCCATTTTCCTTTTCTTATGGCTTGTCTGCCTCCTCTTTCATGAAACTCCCAATACAAATATTCATGCTGCTTTTGTATTTTAGTTTCATTTTTTAATGTTGGAAGAAATGAAATACCATCGCTATTATTTGGCTTATCAATCCTTACTATTTCTGAGAGTGTTGGAAAAACATCCCAAAAAGCCGAAACATGATTGGTTGTTGTGTTTTCTTTAATTTGCCCTTTCCAACTCGCAATCATAGGCACTCTAATACCACCTTCGTATAAATCTCTTTTAAAACCTCTCAGTTTTCCGTTGCTATTAAAATATTCTGGGTCTGCACCACCTTCTTGATGTGGCCCATTATCCGAAGTAAAAATAATAAGCGTGTTATCTTCAATACCTAGGTCTTTTACTTTGTTCATGATGTCTCCTACTTGCTTATCTAAAATAGAAACCATAGCAGCAAAAGCGGCATGACTTTCGTCTTGGGAAGCATAACCTCCATTTTTGTACAAAGCACCATTATCGACTCCTGAATATTCTTTTTCAGGATTAAATTTTCCTCTGAACTTTGATAATTTTTCTTCTGGTGCAGCAAGTTCAGCGTGAGGAATCACAGAAGCCACATACAGAAAAAATGGGACATCTTTATTTGTCTCCATAAATTCCAATGTTTTTTCGTGAATGAGATATGGTGCATACACTTCAGTTTTTTTTCCTTCATTTCCTTTAATGGTAATAGAATCATTATTAGACCATAAATGTTTGGGATAATAATTATGTCCTAAACGCTGACAATTATATCCGTAAAACGTATCAAAACCTTGTTTGGTTGGGTCGCCTTCTGAACCTGGAAATCCCAATCCCCATTTCCCAAAAGCGCCAGTAACATAACCATTTTCTTTTAAAGCTTCAGCAATCGTGTAAGTGCTGTCTGCAATGGGTTGTTGGCCTTCTGGCAGTATTTCTTTATTGCCTCTAATAGGTGTGTGACCTGTATGTAATCCTGTTAATAATGCAGAGCGCGAAGGCGCGCAAACGGTACTCCCAGAATAATGTTGCGTAAAGCGCATCCCTTTTTTAGCTAGTTTATCGATATTTGGTGTTTCGAACTTTGTTTGACCATAACAACTTAAATCTCCATAACCTAAATCATCAGCCAGAATGTAAATGATGTTAGGCTTTTGAGTGGTTTTATCAATCGGACTTTTACTATTACAGGCCGAAAGAAGTACTGTTATTAATACACAATTTATTATGGACTGTATTTTCATTTAAGCTGTCAATGGTTCTTCTTTCAGGAAAAATTGTTAATCAATAAAAGCTATTATTATTCGATATATTTTTTAGAAATCTCTACGTATAGTTCTTTAGAACCATCCTTAAATGGAATTAAATAAAACCCATATTGGTATTTTCTGTCGCCATTACGCATATACTCTTTTTGTGGTTTTGCATACCAACTATCATCGCCACCAACACCTCGTTGTTCTAAATCTATGTTTACTTGTACTAAATCTTGCTCTTTAATATCAATGGTATGTTTGCTGGAATTTACTTCTGGAATACCATCAATTCTATAAGTTTTCTCGACGTCGCTACCTCCATAATCTAAACCTGAAGTTGTATCAAAATCTTCATTTGGCATGTGCAATGCGCTAACACCTAATCCTTTTTTAATATCTTTTGAAACGACTAATAAACCGTAGTTTTCTTGATTAGATAATGCCATCCAGCGTACATCTGTTTTATACCCATTTTCTTGCGGACGAATATATGGCACGTATTGATCTGCTACTTTTGATGTGTACAAATCTATAAATGCAGCTGCTTTTCGGTCTTGATAATTTTCCCAAGGTCCACGACCAAAATAGGTCATGTTATTAAACTCTTTTGGCATTTGCATACACATACCAATTCTAGGAATATCACTTGTATTTGTTGTTTCGTTTAATGTGTTTTCAATTTCAACAACACCATTGCCATTTATTGTATAAGTTGATAAAAATGTGGTTTCTACACCTGGCAGTTCATAAGTAACTTCTAATTTAATTGCTCCATTTTCTAACTTAGTATGTTTAGCCTGTGTTACTTTAGAGAACAAAGAGGCTTTTTTCCAATCGATATTCTTTTTTTGCATACTGTTTCCAAAATCGTTATCGGTAACAGCACGCCAAAAATTGGGCTTAGGTCCTTTTCCATCTTTTAAATACTCGTTGTTATTATATTCATAAGACGTTAAGCGTCCTTCATTCTTATCAAAAACTAAATGTAATTTATCGTTTGAAACTGTGATAGTTTGATTAGAATTTGAAACTTTTAATGTGTTATCCATTTCTACTATTGACGCTTCTTTTGTGTATTTAGAATCTAAAGCAATTTGCTCGTGAGCGACTTCAAATCCTTTCGATAGAATTCCCCAATCTGCTTTCGTAGTTGCTGAAATTTCTACGAAATATTCTGTGTTTTTCTGAAAATCAATGTCTTCCAAAGGAATTCTAATCAATTTACCTGTATGTGTTTCTACATTTAAATCTTCAATGGTTATCTCTTTAAGAATTGTACCATCTGCTTTTATAAACGCTGTGAAGTTGAATGCATTTAGGTTTGTAAAATCATATAAATTCTCAACTAAAACTTTGAGTTCATTATATTTTTTATTGATTCCTCTTTCTTTGAAATTTATGAATTCGTGTGCTTTTTTAACTTCATACAAAGCAGGTTGTGGCGAACGATCTGGAAAAACAATACCATTATTTAAAAATGAATTATCGGTAGGCATATTTTCGCCAAAATCGCCTCCATAAGCATAGTAACGTTCTCCTGCCTCAGTGGTTTTCCAAATGGATTGATCTACCCAATCCCATATAAAACCACCTTGTAAATTATCGTATTGCTCAATAATGTCCCAATAATCTTGAAAATTCCCTGTACTATTTCCCATGGCATGCGCATATTCACTTGGGATAAATGGTCTGTTGGTTTTAGATTTTCCTACATGTTCAAAAGTTGCTGGCGATGGATATTGCGGAACAATTATATCTGTATTTGTTTCCATATCCAACAAATTTCCTTCACGATCTTTATAGGTGCGCTCGTATTGTACAGGGCGTTTGGTTTTATCTGTCGCTTTTATAGCATCATAGCCTTTAAAAAAATTAACGCCATTACCAGCTTCATTTCCCATTGACCAAATAATTACCGAAGGATGGTTTTTATCGCGTTTTACCATTCGCAACATTCTGTCCAAATGCGCTTTTCCCCATTTTTCGTTCTTGGCTAAAGAATACTTTCCGTAGTACATGCCGTGGGATTCTATGTTGGCTTCATCGACTACATAAATTCCGTATTGATCGCATAATTCGTAAAATTTTCTACCTCGTGGATAATGACTTAATCTAACAGCATTGATGTTATTTTCTTTCCACATCGTAATATCTTTCATTATCAAGGCTTCCGACATAACATGACCAGTTTCTGGGTCTGCTTCTTGTGCATTTAAACCTTTTAATGTTATGCGCTGGCCATTTACTAAAAGCAATCCTTGTTTGATTTCAACAGTTCTAAACCCTATTTTAATTGAAGTTGCTTCTTGTGTTTTTCCTTTTTTATCTCCTAATTGTAAAACAAGCGTATATAAATTAGGGTGTTCTGCACTCCATGGTTTTACTTGGTTAACTATGCCATTAAAAGACATTGTTTGGATTTTGTTTTTTTGAGTTGAAAACGTTTTATTTCCTGTTAAAACCTCAACACCATTTTCATCTAAAAGTTGATATGAGATTATTCCTTTTACATTTTTTCGACTATTATTTTCTAAAGCTATTGAAAGTCCTAATTCTCCATTTTCATAAGCTCCATCTAAAGTAGAAACAACCTCAAAATCTTGAATTCGAAGTTTAGGTTGTGCATAAATGAATACGCTTCGTTCTATACCGCTAATTCTCCAAAAATCCTGACATTCTAAATACGAACCATCTGTCCATCTAAAAATTTGAATACCGATGGTGTTTTCGCCTTTCTTTGCCGTTTTAGTAATATTGAATTCCGCTGGTAATTTACTCCCTTGTGAATAGCCAAGATATTCTCCATTTAACCACACGAATCCTCCAGATTTCATGGCACCAATGTGAAGGAATAACTCTTTGCCATCCCAAGTGTCATCAATTGTAAAATTACGACGGTAAGAACCTACAGGATTGTAATGGTCTGGAACGTTCCCTGGATTTTTAGGATAAATTCTGTCCACCAATTCCATATCATCTGCAACCATGGCTTTGTAATCTGTAAACTCGTATTGATGATTGACGTAGATTGGAATTCCGTAACCCTCAACTTCCCAGTTTGCGGGTACTTTAATTGTGTCCCAACCTGAAACATCTACAGCAGGATTCATAAAAGATGTTGGTCTTTTTGCAGGATTTTTAACCCAACTAAATTTCCACAAACCATCTAATGATTGTTTGAGAGCGTTTCTACTACTTAAAGCTTCTTCTTTTGTTAGGAAAGAGGTAAAAGAAGCGTGAGCGTCTAACTTATTTTCGCTTAATACCTGTTCATTTTCAATGTAGTATTGGTAATCTTTAATTGGGTTTTTCTTTTGAGCATAGGCCCAAAAACCAAAAAAAAGAAAGAAAACAATGGTTTGTTTTAAAATCATGTTCTTTTAAAATTTTAATTTTCTTGAGTTCTTTCCTCTGATTCAAGCAGAAACGTATTTATGCTTTTTCTAATCTATTTTGAATGTCGCTAAAACACCTTTATGATCTGAAGGCCAAACAACTTGAGATAATAAAAATTTATCAGAAGACGTTTCTTGAACGGCTTTTCCCTTAGCCACACTTGCTGAAGGCCCTACAATAATTATGTCTTCTAAAGTTATACGCTTATCATCATTGTAATAAATAAAATCGATACGATCTCTATCATCAGCTTCTGGCGTCCAAACTAATTTAGATATTGGAACACGGGTATTATATGCAGCCCAAGTATGACCTGGATGCGTTACGGGATTTGGATATTTTACTCTGTAAGCATCAAAAAAGTCATTGTTCTTTAAAGTAACACTATTATGCCAAGGCACAACAGTTCCGTTATGATCGAACATATCTTTTGTTGCTAAAGTCCAATCTAAATGTGATGGTTCATTAAAATCGCCACCTAAAATAACAATATTCCCTTTTTCTTTTTCAGTAGCAGCATCTTTTACAAAAAGATCTATGGCTTCATCTCTTTGTGATGCCTTATTTTGTTCTAATATTTCAGCAACATCAAGTATAGGTGCTGGTAGTTTTTTCCAAGTGACACCATCATAGCCTCTAGGTAAATAACAGGCATAATGTGTATAATCTAAATGCGCTCCATAAACAGCCACAGAAGTGGTTTCGTTTAGTTTTATGAGTGACTTTGATAATGAATTTGTACTTAAACTTGGGTTAGTAATTATAGGGAATTTAGAAAGTATAATGGCAGATTTTCCAGAATTAAAAGTGAAAAAAGTTTCATCTCTATTTTTCAATTCCTCTCTAATTCTACTACTGAAAATGGTATTGTCATAATTCCGAATTTCGACAAGTATAACCACATCTGCTTTTGACTGAACAATAACTTCAGCAATAGCATTAAAACCACCAGGAACAGTAACGCCTTCGTGCCAGGTATTAAGTGTTAGCACTTTTAAGGTGCCATCAAAAGTAACTTCGGGTAGGGTTGGTTCTTGTTCTTTTTCTTCCTCTACCGTTTGATTATTATCAGATTCACATCCGCAATTAACAGAACATATAATGAGAAACAAGTATAATATTAATTTTTTCATATTTACTTTATATTTTTAGTAAGTATTTTTAATCCAATTATAAGGCTTGCGTTTTACCCACATGCCTCTAGTAAAATCTGGAAAATCTTGAGGTTCTCCATTGTTTTCTATTGATAATTCTGAAAGCGGTGTAATGGCACTCCAAGCTGCAGCATCGTAAGCATCTATAGGAGGCGCTATATTTTCTTTAGCCGATTCAACAAAAGCATTCAACACGAAAAAATCCATACCACCATGCCCTGCACCAGTAGCAGACTCTCCATATTTTTTCCATAATGGATGATCATATTTCTTTAACCACTCCTCAGCGTCGTCCCATTTATGTGGTTTAGATTTACCTTCTATATGTATTCTACTGCCATCATCTTCCCATAAACCATTAGCACCTTGCACTCTAAACCCTAAAGAATACGGTCTTGGCAGATTACAATCATGTGTTACAATAATAGTTTCTCCATTGGCAGTTTCAATAGTACTGGTTATAACATCGCCTTGCTTAAATTTAAGTTTTGCATTAGGATGATTCTCCCCACCGTGTTTTACGATATAGTTATGCAATCCTACACTTTTACTAGCGTTTGATGTTATAGAAGATAATCTATTCCCTCTGTTTATATCACTCATGGCAGCTATGGGGCCAATACCGTGCGTTGGATACACATCTGCATTTCTTAATAGCGAATGTTGTGTACGCCATTTAGATTCTGAAATGCCTTTTTCTCCAAATTCCACTCCTGTTCCATAAGCTGATTTTCCATCATTTAATTTTACAAAACGTAAATCGTGCTGGTAACCACATCTAAAATGAACGAGTTCGCCGAAAACATTTTGTTTTACCATGTTTAAAACAGCCAATACATCACGACGATAATTTACATTTTCCAACAGCATGAGTTGCGTACCTGTGGATTCATGCGTATTTACCAAATCCCAACACTCTTCCATAGTATTTGCCGCAGAAACTTCTAGCCCTGTATATTTACCAGCCTTCATGGTATCAACAGCCATTCTAGTATGCCATAACCAAGGTGTAGAAATAATAACTGCATCTACCTCTTTCAATTCCAATAGGTTTCTATAATCATAGTCGGAGTTTCCAAAAACTTTTGGTTTTGAAAATCCTGCTTTATTAATGTTATCTAAAGCAATATCGATACGCTTAGGGTCAATATCGCAAATGGCCGTGATTTCAAGATCCTTCCTTAATAATGCATTTCTTAAATGATCTGAACCTCTTAATCCTACACCAATAAAAGCAAGTTTAAGTTTTTGTTCTGAAGATTTAAAAACAGATCCATAAGAAAGATTTGGAAGTATTGATAATCCTGCACCAGCCAAAGCTGTTTTTTTTACAAATTGTCGTCTTGAATTCATTGTTTATTTATTTAATCTTTAACAATTCAATAGTAAGAGTATTAGTTTTTGTAACAATTGTAAAATTGCTAAATGGAGTTTTTAAAAAAGCAAAGGAAGAAATTCATCTTCCTTTGCCTAAACTAAACTAAATAGACTAACTCAAATTAACTATTATTTTTAAGGTATAGTAATTACACTATCAGATGCATACCAATAAGTCCAACCACCACTACCATTCGAGTAATATATCCAAAGACTGATTCTTATTTCTCCTAAGCATGCGTCATAAGTACCTACTCCATTTTGTTCTACATAGTAATCAAAACCAGAACTATCTGACCCTACTACAGAATCTTCAAAAGTAACTGTGCCATCTACTGCACCATCAGATGAAGGTGTTAAAGTTATATCTAAAGTGGGATTATTTACTGAGCTATAACCTATTACATCTCCTTCTAATGTTAAAACATTACCATCAAGAGTAGCATTAAGAGGTAAGTTTGAACCAAATGATGCATTATTTAACAACGTTCCAGGAAAAACATCTATTTGTTTTGTACATTCATCATCTATAACTGTTAGTGCTAATGTACTATTATCATTATTTGAACCTAATCCAAAAATAATATTTGGGTTAGAACTGCTAAGTGAAATAGATAATTCAGTATCACCATCTCCATCATCATTGTTTATTGGTTTTAATGATATATACCCTATGTATGATTCAAATCCTTTTTCGAAGGTTACAACACCTCCTGATTCGTCTGAAACTCTACTAGCACCATCTCCTTCAATGGTATAGTTTACTTGAAGATTATCCTGAAGGTCTCCAATAGTAAATATCTGTATTGGTATATTTGTAGCTTCAGAATCGTCTTCAGTTACGTTTAAGGCACTATCAGGAAAATAGACATAAACTTCACTACTTTCTTCATTATCTGTATCACAAGAAAATTGCATTACTATGCATAAAGCAACTAATGCGTACTTTAAAAAATTTAAATTTTTCATAATTGTTTTTTTTTAATTAATTATTGTAATATCCACATCAGAGCATCTACATCATCAACAGGGTATTGCCTGTTTATAGCTTCCGTTACATTTTCTGTATTATTACTTAGTTCATCTGTTGGGTATCTCCAACGTACAGGAATCTTATTTAAATCGCCTGTGGTTAAATTGGTGTTTGGATTAACTGGCAAATCAGGTAAACCTGTACGTCTTTGCTCATAATAAAAGTTAAAACCAGTATTAAGGTAAGAACTAATATATTTTTGTGTTAAAATTTGTTCTATACCATTACTAGGGTCATAAACCACTTCTGGATTGTTTAAATAATCATCAATATAATCATCATCTAAATTAATACCGTCATAACTCACAGCATTATTACGATAAAAAAGGATATTTGCACGTATGCCTTCGTTATAATGTTCTTCTGCATTATTAGAAATCCAACCTAACTGTGCCGCCTCGGCAATATTAAACTCTTGCTCCCAATATGCTAAACTCACATAAGGTTCTGCATCAAATTGTAAGTAATAGCGACTGTGAATTCTTGACAATTCTTTATCTGCATCCTGTTGAGTTATCTCATCAAAATTTGCGGTACCATCTGCACCTTGATAGGCGTCAAAATTATTAGGTTGCAATCCTGCACTTATAGCGCTCTGTGTAGGCGCAGCAAAATAGAATAAACGTTCATCGTCTCTGTCTTTTAAAATATCCATTAAAAAAGAATCCATATGTGGATACTGCGAATGGTTATGTATGAGCTCATTAAACGGATAGCGTTGTCCGCCAACATCTGAAAATACGCGTTGAAAATTATCATCATTTGATGTAAATATTGGATAGGTACTAGGATTACCCACAATTTGAGCAAACTTTTCTGCAATATTTATTTTGCTATTCCCTTCCTTTTTACTTAAACTAATCAATACTCTTAATGTGAATGAATTTACCAATTTTCTCCACTTGGAAATATCACCACCATAAATAATATCACCAGCCAAGGTATTATCTGTATTTGCTAATATCGTATTAGCTTGTTCTAAATCATCCAAAATTCCTGCAAACACATCTTCTTGTGTATCATATTTAGGCTTAAAAAGCGCATCGGTTTCTCCTAATAATGCTTCCTGATAAGGTATATCACCAAAAGTCAAGGTTAAACCATGGAAATGCCATGCTCTTAAAAAGTGACCTAATCCTATATATACATCTTCACCAGTACGCTCTGCTTGTTCCTCCATCTTTATGACGTTACGTAATGATGAATAGGTACCAAAACCAGATCTATTGAAAAAATAGTATTGAGGGGCATAGACATTCTCAGTCCATACATTATGCTTGATAAGTACAGGATGATTAAAAAATGTTTTACCGTAAAATGGTGCAGTCACAGCCAACGCGTTTGAAGTTAGTAACAATGATGGCGTAACTTGTTCTGGGTTGTTAGGGTTTTCCGCTATCTCGTCAAAATTTCCGGTACATGCTCCGAAAACTAGCAATAAGAAAGAAAAGCATATAAATTTATAATGTTTCATAGTTTTGATTTTTTATTTATTAAAACGATACTTGAATGTTAAATCCAATATTTCTTTGAGACGGTGAAGCAACATTATCACTACCTCTATCTGGATCTACAAAATCCAAATCTGTATTGAATAGAAACAAATTTCGTCCAATTAGACTAATACTCATGGATGATAGGCCTATATTTTCACAAACAGGATCAGGAATAGCATAACCTATAGATACCTCTCTTAATTTAGCAAACGTTTCTTTAAAAAGATTCTGCTCTGTCACATTTCCAATGTAAGGGTTATATGCTCTTTGATACGACACATAATTTACCTCAGTAGTGTTAGGAGCAAATACTCGTGTATCTTCTATAACCGCCCCACGATCATTATATGTAAGCTCACCACTCACAACTACTACACCCGGAGCAATATAATTGGAGATACCATTAGCAGATGCTTCTCTATATACATTAACCGCATCAGGATGCGCACCAGAATTCCATAAAGCTTGCTCTGTTATTGAATGCGTAAGACCTCCTACACGACCATCGAAAGATACTGAAAGTGATAAATTCTTGTAACGTACAGTATTGATAAACGCCCAAACATAATCTGGATTATAGAATCCTTGAACACTTAAATTATTACTTTGAACAGGGATTCCATTACTGTGTACTATATTGCCTTCTGGATCTCTTTCCCAGTCATATATTACAAATTGATCTGTACGTGCTCCTTCATTAACCCAAAAGTTATTGGACGAGAAGTCTGGATCTAATCTGTTTCTGTACGTATTATATGTTGACCAGTTAATTAAAGTATTCCATTGGAAATCATCGGTTTTTATAGGTGTAGCGTCAATACTTACCTCAAAACCTCTTCTTTCAAATCTTTCTTTAGTATTTGTTGATATACTTGTAAAACCTGAAGCATTTGATACAGGTGCGCTAGTAATAATATTAGACGTTAACGTATTAAAATAAGCAAAATCAAGTTTTAGGCGACTTTTAAAAAATCGAAGATCCGCTCCTACTTCATAACTACGTGTTTCTTCTGGTAATAAACCGCCTCCCCTAATAGTACTTGGGTAAGATGCTGTACTTTGACCATCCCATACATCTGCACTTACACCATAAACAGGGTTTAAACGGTAAATATCAAATACGTTTTCTAGATCTATATCCTCTTTTGAAAGTGTCCATGACCCTCTCAATTTAGCAAAAGAAATAACTTCTGGCAATTCTACTAGTTCTGAAATTACCGTACTCAATGCTGCTGAAGGGTAAAAGAACGACCTTGAATCTGCAGGTAAGGTTGTAGACCAATCATTACGACCAGTGACATCAAGATATATAGCATTTTTATACGCTAAACTTAATTTCCCATAAGCACTGTTTACCTGTCTTTGTTTTTGATAGTTTGATGCACTCACTGGGTTAGTTGAGTTTGACAAAGCGTAAAAGCCTGGTGTGTTCAATCCGTCAGTAGAAGCACCAAGGCTACGGTATTGGTTATAGTTAAGCGTTGCACCTGCAAGTACATTCAAGTCAAAATCATCAGTTATTTCTTTATCATATACAAATAATAAGTCTGAGTTTACGGTAAAGTCATATGTAGAAGATTCTGAATAACCACCCAAGCCTTGACCTTGACTTATAGGTGTGTGAGTAGCTGTCCTTACAGTATTAGAATTGAAACCGGTTCTACTTGTCATGGTTAACCCATCTAAAATCTCATAATTCAATGTTAAGTGACCATAAGCTCCATCTTCGTAATAGCCTCTTAAATTTTCATTGGCTAGAAAATAAGGGTTGTTATAAAACGGTGTGGTTTGGTAGTAGCGCTGTTGCACATCTTCAACCTCCCAATAATCTTTAAAGTCGCGTACATCAAAATCAACCCCAGACCATACTAGCAAATTATAGATGTAACTATTGCTCGTGTAACCAGCTGCAGGAGTATTTGGAGTAAATTGTTTATTATACGTTATAGAAGACTGCACATCTACAGCTCCAATTTTTGTACTTCCGTTTGCGTTGATAGTCACATTATTAAGCTTGGTATTAGGCACTTGCCCTTCTTGAAAGGTATGTGTTGCAGATACTCGGTATGACCCTTTATCGGTACTACTTGAAACATTAATATTGTTAGTAGTAATAAATCCTGGTCTTAAAAAATTATTTAAGTTATTTGTACCACGAGATATCCAAGGTGTAGGTATGCGTTCTCCAGTATTAGGGTCTATTGGGCTATCCCATTGCGCAATTTCTTTCCAACCACTCGCCGTTGAAGGATCTCTAACATCTAAGCGAGGTCCCCATACATAGGTACCAGCATCATTAACTCCTCCACCAGCACCATCTACATAGCTGTATCTACCAAAATCTCCACTACCATAAACAGTTTGAGGCTCTGGAATGGCTATATAACCAGCATTAAAGGTAGCACTACTGCTAATATTGACAGTAGTTTTTCCTTTTGCACCTTTTTTAGTCGTTATCATAATTGCACCTCCTGCACCTCTAGAACCATACAATGCAGATGCAGTAGCACCTTTTAATACATCCATACTCTCTATATCTTTAGCGCTAATATTATAAAAATTCGTGTCGGTTGGAACACCATCAATAACCACTAATGGCGTTTCTCCACGAAGACTAATGTCTGGCGTCCTATAAAATTCAGTACTATTAAAAACGGTAAGACCAGCGACTTTACCAGTCAAGTTACTCAAAACATTTGCTTCTGGAGCAACAGTTAAAGCCCCTCCATCAACTTTTTGAACCGAATAACCCAAAGATTTTTCTTCTTTCTTAATTCCTAATGCAGTAACTACAACTTCGTTTAAAGCATTGGAATCTTCTGTTAAGTTGATTATAAAATTGGTTTTTCCAGAAATAGCGATCTCTTGTGTTGCGTAACCTACGTAAGACACAACTAATGTGTTATCACTTGAGTTTGTGTTTAGCAAAAAATTTCCATCAAAATCGGTAGATGTACCTCTTGATGTTCCTTTAATTAATACCGTTGCACCAGCAAGTGGTTGTTGTGACGTGGCGTCAAAAACAGACCCTGTAACCGTTTTCTCTTGAGCAAATACATTTTGGTTAATTGTAAACAAAAGCATCAGAGCAATAAATTTCTTGAAATGCTGCTTTTCATTTAAAACATAACCTCTTGTTCTTTGGCTTACTAGAATCAAAAAGCTTAATTTTTTCATTCGATTTTTTTTATAGAATTAATTAGTTGGCCAAATATATAAAATATTTTGATTGAACAGTCAGTCAATTTAAAAATATTTTACTATTTTTGTTAAATAAGTAATATCTTGTTCAACTAATTGAATTATG
>Ga0209828_1000836_pt1 | contig 29239 bp, 22 predicted proteins | sample MaitaG_FD_187429 | JGI IMG/M metagenome (GOLD analysis project Ga0209828, IMG submission 187429) | Marine algal microbial communities from Maine, USA - Maine_Asex2 metaG (SPAdes) (version 2) | ecosystem: Host-associated > Algae > Red algae > Unclassified | place: Maine, USA | collected 2015-01-05
ATCAACGCTGTGTTCATCAACGCTGTGTTCATCAACGCTGTGTTCATCAACGCTGTGTTCATCAACGCTGTGTTCATCAACGCTGTGTTCATCAACGCTGTGTTCATCAACGCTGTGTTCATCAACGCTGTGTTCATCAACGCTGTGTTCATCAACGCTGTGTTCATCAACGCTGTGTTCATCAACGCTGTGTTCATCAACGAAGTACCCCTCGGGGATGAGCAACCCACGAACGAGCGACATTAACGGTTGATCAGCCTCGGTCAAATGGCGCCCGACCGCTTGCAACACATCACCAAGTGCTGTGCCACCGAAAATCCAATTGTTTAGAGCGTCGTGGTTTGGAGCTGTCGCCCCGGGCTGCGCCGCAATCGCTTCGTGGTAAAAGGTCCGTAGATCATCGGCCAAATGGCGTACCAAAAGTGGCATGGCGTGGGACCACTCGACGTCACCTGTCGGTATCGACGCGAGATCGCCAGTCTCTGCGATCGAGGCAAGCGCAGTGCCAACGGCCTCAACCTGATCCACGGTTGCGCCACTCGCACCAAAGAGCGAGCGGCCGCGCTCGGTGCGAGTCTCATGCGCCCATGGCCGCAGTCGATCAATCTCACCCGCCAGTCGAGCTGAGTACGAGTCATCTTCGCCAACCGCCAGATTGAGCGGGCAGGCCCACGTCTGCGGAGTCGCTTCTGGCGGAGCGGCGACCGGGTAGTCCTGGATTTTTGGTTCGGTCGCGGTAGCGAGCATGCCAAGCGATGCGCGTAGAACGTCCTTTTGGAACTCGGGATCCTCGGCTGACCCAAGGGGCCGTCCAAGCGCGAACTCAACCCAAAGTGCTCGAGGGGGCCGCACAGCTTCGCTCTGTCCGCGGATCAAACTGATCGACGCCGTGGCAACACCCGCCCGCTCTATGTAGTTAGCGAGGGCGCCGACCGCGCCCGTACAAATCGGTCAAATGGGCACGAGCAGCGCAACATCGACTCCATCGGCTGCCAAGAGTCGACCAACCTCTTCTCCGGTTGGTTGCAGAGCCTCGTGGTTCGGTTGGGCTCCCATGAAGGAGTAATGCCATGTCGACACGCCACCGATCTCGCCCGAATCGTGCATCTCTCGCAGCCGGTCGAGCGGAAATGAGATGTTTGGATCCTGTTGGAACGCTGTTCGATCGAAGTTCGCGCTGATATGTGACATCACCACGTCGGCGAAGTCCACGTCGCCAGGAATGATGCGGTAGTCGACCGCGCCGAGCTTGAACGGCGGATCGCTGCGACGGTGCATCCCTGCGGTTGAGACAATGGCAACGGTTGACTCGTTGAGAGGCTTTGGCGTGATCCACGGCGCTGCTTCAACCGGCCGCATTGCCGCTGCACGGGCACGCATATGAGCCGCTTCTTCGTCGACGAGGTCACTGAGTCGCACCATGGGGAGCAACTTTAGACCAGCCACCTAAAGGTCTGGTTAGTAGGATTTCATGGTGACGAGCGTGTTGATTCTTGAAGGTAATAGCGATGCCCTGCTGAAGGTTGGGCGTAGCGCAGCGCTCAGTTTCGTGCGCACCTTCTTAGCGATTTCGCCAACGACACAGCTGCGCATTGCGTCGCCCTACTCCGGGTCTCTTCCCGCCGACGTGTTCAGCGATGTCGATGGCGTCATCTTTACCGGGTCAGCGACCCCTTGGGCCGTTGATGGCCCAGAAGCAGATCCGCAACGAGCCGCGATGGAGGACGCTTTCGGCGCCGGACTGCCAGTGTGGGGGTCATGCAACGGGATGCAGCTAGCCGCAGTGGTGCTCGGTGGCGAGGTTGGAGCAAGCGAACACGGCCTCGAGCTGGGCATAGCGAAAGAGGTTGTTAAGACGAAGGCAGGCGAATGTCATGCAATGATGCGTGATCGCAACCCGAGCTTCTCGGCGCCGACTGCGCACCGAGACGTGGTCACCACTCTTCCGACCAACGCAGTCGTCACCGCCCAAAACGCCCACTGTCCAATTCAGGCGTTTAGCTATGACCACGACGGGGTTGATTTCTGGGGCACGCAATACCACCCTGAGCTCAACCTGGCGGATATCGCCGAGTACATTCAGTCGCCCGGAATCTTCCATCACCAGATGCTCGTCGACGACCTTGAGCTACCGGAGATGGATCAACGTGTAGCGCATCGAGCACGCGAGCTTACGAATTGGCTGATCCATCTGGAGCAACGCTCGCGATAGCTCGCCAGACCCGTTGAGGTGTAAGTGGCAGATCAATGTGTCGAATACCAAGTGGGCTGAGAGCATCCATCACAGCGTTTTGGATTGCCGGAACGGCTCCAATCGTTCCTGATTCACCAATACCCTTGGCGCCAAGCGGGTTGTTCGGTGATGGATGTTCGGTCATGTGTGCCTCTAGATGCGGTATTTCGACCGCAGACGGCATTGTGTACGACAGCAAATCGGCGGTCAGCGGATTGCCCTCGTTGTCGTACACGAACTCTTCATAAAGCGCCTGCCCGATGCCTTGCGCCACGGCGCCGTGGACCTGGCCCAACACAATCATTGGATTGATCATGGTGCCAGCGTCGTCGACCGTGACCATGCGCTGCAGGGTCACCTCGCCCGTGTCACGGTCTACCTCAACGACTGCTGCGTAGGCCCCATATGGCACCGAGTGGTTGTCTCCCTCAAAGTCGGCCTCGCACTTGAACGCGTAGCTCGCGTCATTTTCAGTATTGGTGGTAGCGAGCACGGCGCCAGCCAATTCGGCCCAGCCGTAGGAGGTTGCGTTCGGTGACCCTGCAACATGGAATCGGCCGGTGGTGAGGTCGAGCACAACATCAGCTTCGGCGGCCTCGAGCAGATCGGAAGCGCGGCTACACGCTTGCTGAACCAGTGTGTCGGTCGCGACCGCAACCGCTGATCCGGCCCGCTGTGCTGCCTTGCTGCCACCGGTGATCCCGCCACGCGGGACGACGTCAGTGTCACCATGAAAAATCGTGATGTCTTCGACTGCAGCTCCCGTTCGCTCGCTTACCAACTGAATCCATGTGGTGTAGTGCCCTTGTCCATAGGGCGATGAGCCGGTATGCACCACGAAGCTGCCGTCAGCTTGCAGGTGCACGGCGCCGTACTCCGAACCAGGTACGCCTGCGGTGCGATCAACGAACGTTGCGATCCCCACCCCAAGCATGCGGTGGTCACCAGCAGCCCGCCGTTCGTTCTGCTCGGCTCGCACCGCATCGACATCAAGCTCCTGCAAACAAAGCGAAAGACACGCTGGATAGTCGCCGGAGTCATAGGTGACACCACCAGCGCTCGTCAACGGAAGCTGATCTGGCGTGATCATATTTTTCTTGCGCACCTCGATCGGGTCAAGGCCAGCTTCGGCCGCAAACATGTCGATCGCCCGGTTGAGTAGGGACCCAGATTCGGGCCGCCCAGCCCCTCGGTACGCCACGATCGGCGTGGTGTTGGTCGCCGTTGCATCGAGGGTCCAATGGACCTGTTCAATCGTGAACGGTCCGGGCAGCATGCGGGTTGCGTTGCGGGCTTGCGCTAATCCGGCGACAGGATGGGCGCCGGTGTCGGTGCGCACGTGTGCCTGCAAGGCCCGCAATGTTCCGTCGCTGTCACCGCCAATAGTGAAGTCGTGGATCTGCGCACGGCTATGACCGAGTCCAACCATGTCATTGCTGCGCGGGGGAGCCCACCGAACCGGGCGATCGACGAGTCCGGACAGATGACCCAGAAGTAGGTCCTCTGGATAGGGCCGTGCCTTGGATCCAAAGCTGCCGCCAACGTCGCTGGTGGTTACGCGGATCTGGTCGTGTTCGAGGCCATACCACGCAGCGATGATGTTTCGCAGCGGGTGAACACCCTGACAGGCAGCGTGTTGTTCAAGGCGTCCGTCAACCCATCTGGCTGATGCAACGCGGCCCTCGATCGGTGCGGGGTGTACACGGTTGTTGTTCACACGAGCTGTCACGACGACATCGAACGTTGAAAAGTCGATAGGCGTCGAATCGGGACGCTCCTCACGCACCAAAACGTTGCTGGTGAGCTCGTCAAAGATCGGCGGTTGCTCGTGTGCGCTCGCCAAGTCGATGACGGCTGGGAGCGGTTCGTAGTCAACGACCACGAGCTCGGCAGCGTCGACTGCGTGGGCCTCGGTCTCGGCGACAATTGCAACCACGGCCTGGCCAACGAATCGCACGCGGTCACGAGCGAGAGCCGGGGTAGCAGTGACTTCGGGGTGCGGGGGAGTGGCAGGGCTGACGAAGCGTGGACGACCCGCTGCGTCGAGGTCAGCGCCCGTGACCACGGCGAGGACACCGGGTGCAACGCGTGCCTGCGAGGTGTCGATGGCTCGAACGCGAGCGTGCGCATGCGGCGACACAACGTAGTGAGCGGCCGCCGCATCAGGTGCGGAGTTACTCACGAACGTGGTTTCGCCTCGCAACAGATGTATGTCCTCGACCCGTCGAAGTGAGTCTCCCGTTTTTGCCTTGACCATGAGCGAAACATAGTCGGCCTTTGCAGCACGACTCGCCGTTAAGTCTGAGTCTAAGAGTTGTTGTCTGGGAGTATTGTCTTGGCGGGTATCTGTTGCGGGACACGCTTGCTACGCTGCGAAACGCAAATGGGAGTGGCCATGGGGCCGCGAGAGGACAGGCGTAATGCAGCGATCGAAATCGTTTCTACTTGTGATGGGGGCGGTGCTCGTGGCGCTGCTGGCGGTTACGGCGCCTTCTGCTCAAGCTCAAGAGCAAAGCGAGCGGGAGCCGAGGATAATTGGAGGGCAGCCTGCTGACCCCGGCGAGTATCCGTTTCTTGCTGCCATCGTTAGCTCCAACGCTGCCAACAGCTTTCAAGGACAGTTCTGCGGCGGATCGGTGATTTCTACCCGCTGGGTGCTCTCCGCCGCCCATTGTTTCCTCGATGCATCGGGGCAACAGGACCGCTTTCCGGCAGGCATTGATGTCGTCATTGGCCGCCACAATCTCGACTGCACCGACTTCGGCGGTACCTGCAACGAAGGCGAACGTATTGCAGCCAAGACGATCGTGATCCATCCGGGATTCAACAACACGACAGCGGCCAACGACATTGCCCTGATTGAGTTGATGGTGCCAACGTCAGCACCTGCAGTCCAGGTTGCGACGCCGAGCGATTCCAGCCTGTTCTCACATCTGTCTGCGGGGACTGTTGTTGGTTGGGGACAGGTAAGCCGTCCGCCTAGTCCAACGTTCTTTACCGACGTGCCCCTTGAGGTCGACGTACCAATTATCTCGGACTCAGCCTGCACAAGCGCGCCGTCGAATTATTTTCCGGGCCTTCTCACCGCAAACGTGATGCTCTGTGCTGGCACACCAGCTGGCGGTAGTGGTTTCTGCAACGGCGACAGTGGTGGACCACTCGTAGTGCAAGATGGTGCGGGAAACTGGGTCCAGGCAGGCATCGTCTCGTGGTCGGTGGGTGACTGCACCTCGCCTGGAAATCCGGATGTGTACGTCGAAGTTGCCTCATTTCAGGCGTTCTTGAAGCAGGCGGTCGGTAGTTGTAACGGCAGTTTGATAACAATCGATATGCGAGATGGCGCAAGCGGCATGGGCACTGCAGGCAACGACGTAATTCACGGAACTGCTGGCGCAGACACCATCGATGGACTTGGCGGCAACGATGTGATCTGTGGCGTGGGTGGCAATGACCTCATTCTCGGTGGTGACGGCAACGACCGTCTCATTGGCGGTGGTGGCGCTGACGTCATGCGCGGTGGCCCAGGCACAGACCTGCTGAACGGCGGCGATGGAGCGGACCGTTTGCTTGGTGGTATTGGCAACGACACCATTAATGGTGACGGCGGCGACGACTTCCTCGGCGGCTTTGGTGGCGCAGACACAATCAACGGTGGTTCCGGCAAAGATCGGATCTTTGGCGGTTTCGGGGCCGATGTGATTACTGGTGGTGCTGGCAATGACAACATTTCTGGCCTCGTCGGCGACGACAACATCGACGGCGGTGCGGGCAGCGATGTGCTGAAAGGCGACCGCGGTAAGGACACGATCTCGGGCGGCGCTGGCGGTGACACCATCCAGGGTGGCAACGCAGGCGACGTGCTCAGCGGCGGCGTCGGCAACGACACTGTGTCAGGCGGTAAGGGCGATGATCAGCTGTCGGGAGGCGCCGGCAACGACGTCTGCAATGGTAACCAACAGAACAATGCAGACTTCGCAGACGCAACGTGCGAATCGAGATCCGGTATCCCGTAGCGATAGGTCGATGTAGAACGCGCTAGGGCGATGGGGGAGTGCCCCATCGCCCTTTTCGCGCCACGGCAAAAGCGGCGATGAGCCCGCGAAACAGCGGTGAGGGGAGTGGTCCCTGCTGCCACGCTTGTGCTGCTCGCTCAGATACTGGACTCGTTGGGCACCGACGACTATCTCGACATGCTGGTTGCGTTAGACACCAACCACAGCAACGGTGCGTTGCCGTCAGGTGGGACCGCCGATGACCTCATTCGAGGTGTGCTCCCCGGCGAGTACCTCGACGATGCAATCGCAGCGGGGCAACAAGGCGAAGGCCAGTTTGCCGATCGACTACTCGCCGCCAACGAGTCGCTGCGCCATTGCCTGGGCTGTCAGCTGGTCTCGGGCTCAACGCACCATCGCCATTGCGGCGTAGAGCCCAACACCGTTGTAGAACGCACTCTCGTTCACGCGCATGAAGTTCGAATGATTCGGAGCAGCATCTTGCGGGCTGACATCGTTAGGGCACACACCGAGCATGACCATGGCCCCCGGTACCTCGTTGAGTACATAGCTGAAGTCCTCGGCAGCCATGATCGGCTGCTCCATGAACTGGAATCCATCGGCGCCTACCAACGCTGACGCGACCTGTCCGGCCAATGCTGCTTGCTCGTCATTGTTTACGGTCACGGGGTAACCAGGAATGACTTCGCACGAACACGTGCATCCATGTGCTGATGCGGTGCCTTGTGCAACGCGATCAAGTGCCGAATGGGAGAGCGAGCGCACGTTCTCGTCGAAGGTTCGAATCGTGCCCTCAAGAAAGGCTGATGCTGGGATGATGTTGTTCGTGGTGCCTGCCTGAATGTGTGCAACCGTGAGCACTGCCGACTTGGTTGGGTCGATATTGCGACTCACGACACTCTGCAGGCTTCCAATCATTGCGCCGGTAGCGGGTATTGGGTCGACGGTATTGTGCGGAGCGGATGCATGGCCGCCTTTGCCGTGCACGGTTATCTCAAAGCGATCTGCGCTGGCCAAGAGCGGACCGCCCTTGGTCGCAAGGAGTCCGTTGGGCGCGTTCGTAGAGACATGGATCGCGAAGGCGCGGTCGACGCCATCGAGCACACCTTCTTCGATCATGTACCTTGCACCGTGGTAGCCCTCTTCACCCGGCTGGAACATGAACCGGACCTTGCCGGTGAGCTCGTCTTTGTTGTCGCTCAGCAGCCGAGCGGCGCTCGCCAGCATTGCGACGTGCGCATCATGGCCACACGCATGCATTGCGCCGTCGCGTTGTCGACTGGAAGTCACTCACGAAGTCTTCGGTGAGCGGCAGCGCATCCATATCGCCCCGCAGTAAGACGGTTGGGCCAGGCTTGCCGGTGTCGAGATCGGCGACTACCGATGTCGTCGATTCGCCGATGGTGATGTCGAGACCAAGGCCGTCGAGCGCATCAAGAATCTTGGCCTGGGTATCGGGCAGCTGAAGCCCAATTTCAGGTTCGGCATGTATTGAACGCCGCAGCTCGATGGTGTCTGACTGTAGATCCCGGGCTGCTTCGAGAAGATCCTCGCCGATCGCATCGAGGTTGGTGGGCGCTTGGTCGTTCATCGATGACCACCCTATTCGTATCGACGAGACCGAACCGAAGCGTAGAGTCGAACAAATGCCCGACTCGAAGACGCACGAAGCCGGTCAAACACCGGTTCGCGTGCTGCTCGGCGACAGGAACTTTCGCAACTTTGGGTCTCGCAAGTGCTGGTGTTCGGGATCAACGGCACCGTGAGGTTCATGTTCGTGTGGCTCATGGTCACCTTGACCGATTGGTCTGCAGCCGAAGGCCTGGTTGGTATAGCTCTCGGTGTGCCAGCCTTGCTGCTGTCGTTACCGGCCGGTGCATGGTCAGACCGGGTTGATCGGCAACGCTTCTGCATGGTGTGGATGACGGCAAGCGCTGCGGCGCTCGGCATCTTCGCCATCGTCATCGGTGCTGATCTTGTTACGCCGAGTGCGGCTGGCCTTGCCGCCGTCATTGTTGGTACTTGTCTGATCATGATGCAGCCGAATCTCAACGCCATCGTGCCGCTGCTCGTGCCCCGTGAACGGCTGATGAATGCGGCGGCATTGCAGAACGGTCGGGGGCAGTCCGCGTCCTTCCTGGGACTCGCCGTTGGCGGCCTTGTCATCTCGCTGTTCGGCAACGCAGCAGGGTTCGGGTTGCCCGTGCTGACAATGCGGTATGTCGGACTCGCAACGATGTACATCACAATTCCGTTGTTGTTCCGCAAGTCAGTGCGTACGCCGTGACATCTAGGTCACAATGACGCGCATGGTTGAAATCGATGGACAGCGCCTGCTCGCAAACTTGGCACGCTTGCGAGAGTTCGGAAGCGAAGGCAACGGCGTCGTACGTCAGACCTTTTCCGATATCGATATGGCGTCTCGGCGATGGCTTCGCAGCCACAGCTGCCGTGCTGGACGAAGCACACAGCCGGCGGTGATCTAAAGCAGTAGGAGTCCAAGGCGGATGCTGTAGCCACTCATCACGGACCAGAAGAGCACGGCGAATGTCTGCTCGCCCAAACGATCGTTGAGCTTGGAACCCGTCCAGGTGCCGAGCGCCATCAGCGGGATTGCGGCGAGCGCGGTGAGCCATGCCGTCTGGCCGAGCAGTTCGGCTTTGGAAAAGATGGCCGTCTTGGCAGCATCGCCTGCAAAGGAAGCCAGCGATGCGGCCCCCACAAAGTGACGGCGATCAAGATTCAGATTCCGAATCGCCACACCTTTCAAAGGTCCCGAGGTGCCCGAAAAACCACTCGTCGCACCCGACACAAAGGCGAGGAATGGCGCAAGTCCTGTCCTGACCCGTTGTACTTCGTACCGCTCAGCAGCGATTGTTGACGCGAACATGACAAGGACCGCCACCGTGACCCAAATTTCTGGCGCGCGCACGAGCAGTGTGGATCCAAGGATGGCGCCGCCAGCGATGAGCAGGGCAATGACCGACGCCTTCCGGAACGGAAGGGTCTCGCGGTAGGCAATGATCTTCATCACGTTGTTACTTGCGAGTAACAAGGCGGCGAGAGCTACCCCCTCCTTGGTGCCCAAGAAGAGCGCCAGGGTTGGCACCATCAACAGGGAGCCACCGAGGCCGGCCGACGCTGAGATCGTGAATGAGGTGTAGACGAGCAGCAGCACGCCCACCGTTTCGAGAATTTCCAACCTGCTAGGCGCCAATCACGTCGACGTCGAGTGAACAGAGTTGCGCATTCAGCGCAGCCAAGTCGGTGTCGACAATGTCGGCGAATATTGCGAGCTGGGTGTCGGCTTGTCCCGCCAACTTGTCAAATACATCGTGAGACTGCTTCGTGGGCTTCGTGTCGGCGCTTCGAACAATCGGTGGCAGACCACTGAGCTTCTCAAAGAGCATCTCTCGGTAGTTCAGGGCATCGCCGAACGACGTCAGCTCTTTCTGGACCAACTGGGCCTCGACATCGTCAAGCTTGGCGGTCAATGCTTGACCGGCCGCCAACACGTCCTTAGCTGAGGCGTCGCCGTCAAGCCGTGACGCCATGTCGGCGATGCGCTTCTTAAGCATTCGGCTCGTGTTCACACCAACGACAATCTCATTCAACTTTGATTGGATCGCTGACATGAGCTTGAACTGGGTGGTCAGGTCCTTGTTGCTGGTTTTGATCCGCGGGTCCTTGATTAGGTTGAAGCTTTGCTCCATTGACCAACTGCCGACCTTCAGGCGGGCGGTGTAGGTTCCGGGGAGCGCGAGCGGACCTTCGGGGCGCCCATGGAACTTGGAGTCGACTATTTTCTCGCCATCGGGATAGGTCATGAGCCACTGGAAGCTGTTCATTCCCTTGTTCGCCGTGATGTAGTAGCCGTGCCGGTCCTCTTTGTTTTCCGGGATGATGCTGGAGAACGACTCGACCTGTTTGCCGTCGCGATCGAAGATCGTCAGCGTGGCTTCGCCCTTCGGTGCAGCGTCGAGCAGGTACGTGAACCGGACGCCGCGTGGTAGATCATCACCAGCGTCGATGACGCGCTTGGTTTTGTGGCCCGTGTCGTGTTCGTCGACGTAGAACGTGGCGTTCTGACCGATGGTCACGTGGTAGCTCTTGCCCCCAGGAGCGCCCCAGAAGTTTGCGAAAAGGTGGTCGGGTGCACGCACTGTGTCTCGGGGCGCGAACAGGTACTTCTTCTTTTTCTCCAGGTCGTCGTGGATTTGATGAAGCTGCGTGAGGTCGTCGAGAATCCAGAACGAACGGCCATGGGTGGCAACGACCAGGTCGGTGTCTTTGACAACCAGGTCGTACACCGGGCACACGGGCAGGTTCGCCTGAAGCGATTGCCAGTTCGCTCCGTCGTCAAAGGAAACGAAGAGTCCCAGCTCGGTGCCCACGTACAGCAGGCCTTCACGATTGGGATCTTCGCGGACCACCCGGCAGAAATCGTCTGCCGGGAGGCCTTTGACGATTTTGGTCCAGGACTTGCCCCAATTGGTTGTCTTGTACACGTACGGCGCATAGTCGCCCTCTTTATGGCGGGCGACGGTCATGTACACCGTGCCCGGCGTGTGTTCTGACTCGGCAAGCATGGTGACCTGGGAGTACTTCGGCAATCCCTTGGGCGTGACCTTTTTCCAGGTCTTGCCGTCGTTCATGCTGACGTGCACGAGACCGTCGTCGGAACCAGCCATCAACACGCCGGCCTGGTGCTTCGACGCAACAAAGGAGAAGATCGTCGCGTACATCTCTGCGCCCGCAGTGTCCATAGTGAGCGGGCCCGACACGCCAAGTGTCTTTGGGTCGGCGTAGGTGAGATCGCGGCTGATGGCTTCCCAGCTGTGGCCTTCGTCCTCGGAACGGAAGACCTTGTTTCCGCATGCGTAGAGCACACCGGTGTCTTGTGGCGAGAAGACGATTGGGTAGGTCCACTGGAACCGCACCTCAGCCGTTGCGCCGTCGTGGTATGCCTCGGGCCAAACACTGACGAGTTGAATCTGCTTGCTCTTGTGGTCATAGCGTTGCAGCGCATCACCACCACCGGGCGAGCTGCCGATTGCACCCACAAACACGATGTTGGGATCGTCGGGTTTGGGTGCCACGTAGCCGCTCTCGGCGGTACCTGGCGGATAACAGTCGGCCCAGTTGATCGCACCCTTGCCGGTCTGGCTTGGCACGGCGATCGAGGAGTTGTCTTGTTGCGATCCGTACACGAGGTACGGGAACTGGTCATCGACAGCGACGTGGTAGAACTGCGCCGTCAGCTGGTTGTAGATGGTCGACCATGAGTTGCCAGCGTTCAGGGAGACCCAGGCGCCGCCGTCGTCACAGCCGATCATGCGGTCGGGATTGTTGGGGTCGATCCAGAGGCCGTGGTTGTCGCCATGGGGCGTGTGGAACTCGCTGAACTCCTTGCCACCGTCGACCGACTTCCACGCGCTCGCGTTCATGACAAACACAGTGTTTTCGTCGGTCGGGTGAGCAATGACATGCTCGTAGTACCACGGTCGCCAGCCGAGATCGGGATTCGATGACGTCTTCTCCCAGCTATCGCCATAGTCATCGGTGCGGTACAGGCCGCGCTTGCGGCCCTCGGCTTCGATGATCGCCCACGCTCGACCAGCTCGAGCAGGAGAGATGGAGACGCCAATCTTGCCGAGCGTGCCGCCGGGCATTCCTGGCTTGGTACTAATGTTCTCCCACGTGTCGCCACCATCGAGCGAGCGCCAGAGCCCACAGTCGGGGCCGCCACTGTTGATCGACCAGAAATTGCGGCGAGCCTGCCAGATTGTTGCCAACAGAATGCGTGGGTTGCTCGGGTCAAGAGTGACATCGATTGCGCCCGCCCCGGAGCTGACATGCAAGACGAGTTCCCAGTTCTCGCCGCCGTTCGTTGAGCGATACAGACCACGCTCAGGATTGTCTTTGGCAGAGTGACCGAGCGCAGCAACGTACACCGTGTCGGGGTCGGTCGGGTGCACCACGATCTCGCCGATATGGCGACTCTCCACGAGCCCCATGTGCTTCCAATTTCGACCAGCGTCGGTCGACTTGTACACACCATCACCATGGGTCACGTCGATACGAATCGTTGCTTCACCCATGCCCGCGTAGATGACATTGCCGTCGGATGGGGCTACAGCGAGGGCACCGACCGATGCCGTCTTGAGCTGGCCATCGGTGATGTTCTCCCAGTACTGGCCGGCGTCGTCTGACTTCCACACGCCGCCAGCGCACGCGCCGAAATAGAACACCGCCTGATTATCGGGATCGGCAGCAACTGCGACGACGCGCCCACCACGGGTCGGGCCGATGCATCGATACTTCAGTTGGGTGAGCAGGTTGTCGTCAACGATCGCCATCGCATGAATCTAGCCCGTTTTAGGGACTAGATATTCGGCGGGTTGCGACGTGTTAGGGATGCAGCGATTCCAAATAGTCAGACACGAAGACGCCGCTGGGATCATGTTCATCTCGCACCCGCCACCAGTCGCGGTACTTCGGGTACAGCGCGTCGAGCTCTGAAGCGTTCTGATAGTGAACCTTGCCCCAGTGAGGACGGCCTTCGTAGCGGCGAAAGATCGCCTCACATGCTTCAAACAGTGGCCGGTCGTCGAGCGAAATGTCTTGGTGCGCCGAGATTGTCACCGTCTCGCGTCCTGATGCTGCGCTGATCCATAAATCGTCGGCCTTGACCGTGCGATACTCGAGCGGCCAATGCAAGTCTGGGAAGTCGCGCAGAATCATCTCGCGCACCTCGTTGAAGCACGCTGGTCCGACGTCAGCGGGTACGGAGTACTCCATTTCAGTGTGCAAGTCGTCTCGAATCGACGAGATGATGTCGTGGCTCCACCCGATGCGCTCAAGTTTGCGGTCGGGCAGGGGGTCGACTGCTGCATCGGTTTCGTTGAGTGTCTTGCATGCGCAGAAGTCGCCCTGTGGCATCCAGAAGAACTCAAAATGGCGCGTTGTCGTCGTGAGGTCCTCGATGCGGTCGAACACGTCGTCGGGGTCCTCTTTCCAGATCGTCTCGTGTAACCGATATGCGGGGCGAAGTGACATGGTCATTTCACTGATCAAGCCAACTCCACCTAGTGAATGGCGGGCTGCGGCGAACAGTTCAGGACTGGTCGAAGCGTCACAGTCGACGGTCTCGCCGGACGCCAGCACCAGCCGAATCGCCACAACCGACGATGAGAAATTCTGCAGCGTTGGCCCGGTGCCGTGTGTGCCGGTCGAGGTAGCGCCTGCGATGCTTTGTTTGTCGATGTCTCCCTGATTCTTGAGCGCCAGCCCAACTTCGTGCAGCGGCGCCCCCAGTTGGAAGATCCGGGTGCCCGACCTTATCTGTGCTGTCTGCGCTGCGCCGTCCGCAGCGACGACACCTTGCCAGCCATCCATGTTCAGCAGCAGGCCGTTTGTTGCAGCGATGCGAGAATGTGAATGCGAGGCGCCAACAGCGCGTACCACCAGCCCTTGATCGCGCGCCCGCTCGACAGCGCTCACCACGTCGTGTTCTGACTGTGGCGACACGATCTCGACAGGGGTGTCGGTTTGGCGCCCCGACCAGTTTGCCCAGCTCATGTTCGTGCCTCCCGTGCTACCTGTTCGGGCAAGTGTCGTGACGACAGTCACCCGATATTCGCTTCAGCCCAGACCGTAGTGCTGTCCGAGTCTCACGTTCATATCTACCGGATCTCTTCTCTCCGAACTGAATACACGAGGTGCAGACCGATCGTTGTTCCCGGCGCCGTTGGCGCCATCGACAAACGCGACCAGCACGTTGTGCGAGTTGAAGCTAACCTGCTGAGTTCAGCCTGGACGCGGTTCATCGAGTCGTACCTGGCTTGGCAGTCCGAGCTTGCAGCGGTCCTTCGGTGGCCGAAGATTCGCCGAGAACGAAATTGTCCGTGGGATAGCCAAGGATCCACCACTTGCCGAGATCCTGACGACGGATCGAAGGTGACCCGGTTGTGGCACCAGGCCAGTATCTGTAGCGGACTTCTTAGGGCTTAGCCGGGCCGTCCTCTTGAGGACGGTCCTGTTCGCGTTGGGCGTGGATCTCGGCACCGAGCAACACCACAAATGCAGTGATGAAGAGCCACAGCAACAGCACCACGATGCCGCCGATGCTGCCGTAGGTCTCGTTGTAGCTTCCGACCGTTGCCGTGTACACACTGAATAGTCCTGAGAGCGAGATCCACAGAACCATGGCAATACAAGCGCCGAGTGTGAGTGGGCGGTATTTGGCGTGACGGTCAGGGCCGAGGTGGTAGAGCACCCCCAGCGCAATGATCATGACGAGGCCGAGAACCGGGAATCGAAGCCACACGAAGAGCGTGGCAGCTGAGTCACCAAACGTGTCGATCGATCGTAGAAGCGCCGGCAACACTGCCAGGAGAAAGATGGAACTCGAGATAAACACGATTCCGCCAAAGGTGAGCGCCAACGCCACGCCGCGTAGCTTGAGGAAATTGCGGGTCTCGGTTGTGTCGTAGATCGTGTTGAGCGCAGCCATAAGCTTCGCCATCGCGCCTGACGAGGTCCACAGCGCAAGCAGTAGGCCGACAACGAGACCAGTAATCAGGCCGCCGGTGCTTCCACCGGACACGCCTTCGAGTTGATCGCCGATGATCGTGCGCGCCTCTTTGGGAAGCCCGGTCAAGTTTTCGTTGACCTGCTCCTCGACAGTTGCAGGATTGAGTGCCAGGCCAGCGATGCTCACGACCGCAAACAACGTCGCCGGAATGGCAAGTAGACCCCAGAACGCAATACCGGCGGCAACAACGACCAGATTGTGGTTCTTCACTCGCGCACTGAGGTCCCGCAATGAGGTACCAAGACGTTGCGCCAACGGCTGGTGCCTGGGAGCGCTACCCACTACTACTGCTGCTGCGGCCGCAGCGGGCGCGGACCCATTGACAATGAGTTCATCATGACCCGACTCATCAAGTGCGGCGCCGCGTGTAGCCGTAGATACACGGCCCTCGGCTGCGGGCACCGTGGCGATGTTGGGTGGGTTCGTAGCGCCAGGCGCATCGCTTGTCGCTTCGGCGGTGGTCGAGGCGTCGGGGTTGGGTTTGTCATCACCGAACGTCGTTTCGAGCCATGACGCGAGCGGTCGTGCGACCTTGGGTCCGAGGACGTCACGGCCGAATCGGCTGCTGGATAAACGTTCGGTGAGTTCTTCGCCAAGCGACGGTGGCACAAGGCGACTCTACCCAGTTCGTAGGAAGGCCCCAGCTGTGGCAGGCCGTGAAGCACAACCGTGCCGAACCACGCAATTCGGGCTGTTCCAGAGGGTGGACTAAGTTCAGCTCATGAGCAATCGAGGCCCCGTCGTTCCACCTGAATCCCAAAAGTCGTATGAGCGATTCCACTTTGCCCCGGCATACGAAGTCGGTGACACCCTGTTCGTGTCAGGAGTCATCGGCACAGGCGAGGAACTCGCCGATGAGTTCGCCGACGCCTTCTCAAGTCTTTCGGCGGTGCTTGCATCGGCCGGCTACACCCTCGAAGACGTCGTTGAAATGACGTCCTTCCACGTAAAAATGAGCGAGACGTTGGGTGCATTCATGCAAGCTCGTGACGACGCCATGAGTGAGCCGTGGCCAGCGTGGACCGCGATCGGCTGCACCGAGCTAGCCATACCGACCGGCCGCGCTGAGGTCAAGGTCACCGCAGTTAGGCGATAGCCCAGTGCAGCTTGGACTACTGCTCGGGTTCGAGGACACACTCGATCTAATCACCACGATCGCGAGCGAAGGCGAAGCAGCCGGCATGGCCTCGATATACACGGTCGAGGCTGGCCGAAGTGCGTTTGTGCCCGCTGCAGCGGTGATTGCTGCGACCGAGAACATTCGCATCGGGACCTACATTGTGAATGCGTACGCTCGCGATCCATGGCTGACGGGCATCGCCGCCCGAGACCTCGACGAACTCAGCGGGGGCCGGTTCGTACTCGGCGTTGGCACTGGCAACCCGCACTTCAACGACTGGTACATGGGTAAGGACTCGTCGCGACCAATCACCAAGATGCGTGAGTACATGAAGATCGTGCGCGGCGTTGTGAGCGCAGCCAAGGGAGATCCCGTCCGGTTCTCCGGTGACGAGCACAGCATTCGCTGGCGTGCCTCGTTTGATCCGACGCGTCCGACCATTCCCGTCTACATGTCTGCGTCTGGGCCGAACATGGTGCGCCTTGCTGGCGAAGTGTCCGATGGGGTTGGCGTCGGGATCATGTCATCAGTCGCGTTTATGCGTGACATCGTTCGACCAAACGCGGTCGGCGCCGCGATTGCGGCTGGACGTAGCGAAGACGACATTGGCTTTCCGATGGGCACTGTTCTCAGCATCAACCAAGATACCGAACTCGCCCGACAGGCAACACGAGCGTCCATCTGCGGTCTGTTCCACCCGGTACCGCATCCGTACTATGACTCACAGCTTCGCCAGCTCGGCTACGGGGACTTCGTGGAACAGGCGTACGAGCTGATTCCAGCTGGTCGCATGCGCGAGGCTATGGACCTGGTGCCAGATGAAGTAATCGACACTATGACGATCACCGGTTCGCCCGCGGATTGCGCAGCACGGATCCGCGAATACGAGGGCGTCGCCGACGAGATCATTGCAAGTCGCCTCCCCCAACGCGGCGAACCCAAGGGAATTGCGGCCTACGAAGACGTCTTCGAGCTAGCCGCCCTGGTAGGTCACAGCTCATAAGCCGTCACAGCCCTTGGTTCACAGCGCCTGAATCTCCGCCACCGTTTCGGCGGGCGTCGTGGCATCGAGGCCGACCGAGTCGACAAGCGTTCCAAAGTGGTTCCCGATCGCCGCTGCGAGCTCGTCGTGGCGGCCGCGCGCACAGAACAGGTCAACGACGTCCTCACGCACGGCGGCTGTCATTGCGTCCCACTCGCCAGCTTTGGACATGGCGTTCAACTTGTGGCCAAGATCGAGCAGATCGTGGGTTTCGAGCACCGGCCAGTACGAAGGTGTTGAGCCGTAGAAGCCAACCCGCTTGCGCACAAACTCAACTGCCCGGTCGACTTCTTCGTTCGTAGCGCCCGTGGCGACGAAGCCGCCGCCAGAGATTTCGAAGTCCGCCCGGGTGCGACCGCTCGCCTCAAGGCCGGATTCGAGCTTGGGCAGAACCGTCTGCTCCAGATACGCGGGCGTGCAGAACCCATGCAGCGCAGCGCCGTCGCACTCGCGTGCGGCTACGCCAAGCATGTTCGGGCCAACCGCTGCAATGTGAATCGGCGGTGGGTCGCCGTCTAACGGTGGTGGCGTGAAGTTGGGTGTCATCAACGTGAATCGATAGTGGTCACCCTCGAACGCCAGCCGCTTGCCGGTGTGCCACGTGGCGAAAATTGCACGTATCGATTGCACATATTCACGCATTCGTGGCGCGGGAGCGCTCCATGGCACGCTGAATCGTTTCTCGTTGTGAGGCTTGATCTGGCTGCCAAGACCGAGTGTAAATCGTCCGTTCGACAGGGCCTGTAGATCCCACGCGATGGTTGCGGCGAGCATGGGACTGCGAGGGAAGGCGATCGCTACGTTGGTGGCCAGGCCGAGTCGATCGGTCGATGCTGCAGCGAGTGTGAGCGGCAGGAACGGATCATGACGGTTCTCCTGCGATGTCACCCCATCAAAACCTGCCGCCTCGAGCCGCGCTGCGGTTGCTCCGATTGAACCCAGGTCGTCGGTTGTCACAGATGTTGTTACGCGCATGTCCCTGATCTTCGCATGTGACCGCTCACGCGTTTGTGCCGGGGCGAGGTTCGTGCGATCGACTAGCCCGGATGGAGCACTTTTTCGGTCGGGACTGTTTCTATCTCAGTTTATCGCGAAGATCTGGCCGGAGGCATGATCTGATAGCAACACTCGATCCCCGTCGATGAGTAAATGTTGTGGCGACTCGACCGACGCAGTGAACACGGTCGCAGCGTGCGGGGAGCTTGGAGGCGCGGCCCGTGGAATCTCGACGACTTCTCCCCGAAGCCACAGGGCGACCAGAAACACGTCAGGGTCCCAGGGTGCGATGACGAACGATGTCGGGGTGGCTCCCGCACCGAAAAGCGCATGTGATGAAGGCACCGACGCACACGAGTTGGTCGTGCCGCCGAACTCAGCAACGGGTCGATTGTTCTCAACACAGAACGGCCAGCCTGCGTCGTCGCCCTCGTTCACCGCGACCAGCTCATCTGAGGCTCGGAGTTCGTCAAAATTGCCATCGGTCATCTCCACGGACCACAGCTGACCGGTCTCGTCGGTCACGTGGGCGTATGCGTGTTTGAACCCTGTTGCGAACTCGGTGGGTTCGCTCGGGTCTGTTGAAGCATTCTCGATAACGAAGATCGCTCCTGAACCAGCTGTACGTTCGGCCCCTCGCTTGCGACCTGAGGTGTTGAAAATAAGTTGGTCGTCTGCGGTCACGGTCAACGTGCCTTGCGAACGGCCGTTGAACGGCAGCTCGCCGGTGACCTCGATAAGGGGAGCGTTTGGTTCAAGCGTGGTCCGAACGAGCTCGTTGCGCAGCATGATCCATAGCGTGTCGCCGGTGACTGCAACGCCGGTGGGCTTGTCGAGCTCCGCTTGCAACACGACCCGATTGGTTGGGTCCACAAGGTCTACGAGGAGAACGCGACCACGTTCGTCGTTTTCGGCGCCGTTCAATTCGGCAACGACGAGTTGGCCTTCGGAAGCGAATTCCATCTGCGTTGGTCCGGAGAATCCGCTCGCAAAAACGGCACTCGTGAAACCTTCGGGCACTTCGAGCGCCGACGGTCCAGGGTCGGAACTAGCGCACGCGCCAAGGACGCCGCTGAGACACGCAACGGTGAACACCAGGTGGCGAAGCCTCGTCAACGACGGCCAGGTTCGATCGCAGGTGCTGGTCGGTTTCGCATCTGGTTAGCCGTCCACATTGAGATGGCGCACAGAACAACAAATGACACGACACCGGTGGAGCCCATTATCTGATCGAACGTCGAAGCTGCGTTGCTACGAAGCAAGACAAATGAGCCGACAGTGAAAATTGCGCACACTGGCAAGATGGACAGTGGCATCCACCACGGCATCCATTCCCTCGTGGTCCACTGGCCTCCTTCGCGTAGTTTCACTTCGTCAGCCGACCAACGCGCGCTGCGCGTTTGTCAGCTCAGGTACTGGCGGTAACAGATACTTGTCGGATCCGGCAGCAATGACCTGAGGGAAGCGGTCGGCGTTGACAAAACGGTCGCTCCAGTTCGTGGTCGATGTCCGGTTTGCAACCGCTTCTCGGCGCTTCGCAATGATCTGATCGTTTGAGCGGCTTCGGGGCATCATGCAGATCAAGCTGGCTGCTCTGATCAATGAGGCTGGGGTTGCGCCATCAGACGTCGCTGACCCGGGACTAGAGCAGTGCACAGTTCGAGAATCCCACAACAACATGTCACCAGCCTCAAGGTGGCAAATGATTGCGGGAGTGTCGGTGAGTTGGGGATCATCGGTCGGGAAACGAAAATGGTCAATCGTTGGGTCGATGCGGGCCAACCGATCGGTATAGAGCTCGGGGATCTGCTCGAACATGCGATGCGAACCCGGTATGAGCACATTGCCGCCCGTAGTTGGATCGGTAGGCAACAGCGACACCATGCCCTGCACACAATGAAAGCCCGGTCGACCGATCGGATGCTGGTCGATGTGCAGCCATGATCCGCCGCGATTCGTGCGCCAATCAGGATCGACCGACGGCGGGCGCCACAAGGCCATACCGTCGAAGCTCACGAGTAAGTCCTCGTCATCCCAGACCGCGGCGAATGCTTCCTTAACAGCAGGTACCGATCGAATAGACCATTGTGCAGCGCAGTGCCCGATCCCTTGGCTGGGGATGATGCCGCCGTGTACGGCAACCGGCCAGCGGTCGTCGGCCCACGTCGATACATCGTTGCGGTCGATGCCGGTGCCGAGCGCTTCGAGATAGTCCCAGGTTAGGTTGAGTGCGGTCGTGGCTTGTGCCGGTGACAGCGCGCTCTTGACCACCACGTACCCGTGCTGATCGAGGTGATTGACGCTTTCGCGCGACCCGGCCGCGAGTCGTTCGACATGGGTGTACGTCGCTTGAATCTCACCTGTTGTCATCACAACCATGATGCATCATGGCGTGCATTGAAGGCCAGCTGTTGTTGAACCAGCCTCTATCTACCCGGCCTAGCCGCCGATGGATTCGTACAACCTTGGCGACGTTCGTGAGACATGTTTGATCGAGGTCCTGCTCTGGCTCTGCCGGGGAACGCGGCCGTCAGATCGACGATGCCCTCGTTGCTGCCCACCACGATGTGAGCGACGCAGCGGACATCAAGGCTTGGGCCATTCAAATTCGTCCGACTCTTGCCTGTCAGTTTGTACAACAGGTACTCGCGCCGGCCCGTTGCCGACCCCGAACCGGCCGTACCCTCTTCTGGGGGCGAACACGGCGCGAGTGGTTCGATGCCCAAAGCGTGTTGGTGGCGGTCGATCGGCCAGACTGACGTGGTGGCAACGATCATCGAGCGGCTTCGGGGCCAAGAGAAGTTGCTGGTGCTGTGCGGGGCAACATTCCTAGTAATGGCAGGCCAGGGCGTTGTGTCGCCTGTTTTAGCCCTGTATGCCAAAGAGTTTGGGGTCGGCACCACCATGGTCGGCCTGACGGTGACGGTCTTTGCGGTCGCACGTCTGCTGACAAATATCCCTGCTGGTCTAATCGCTGATCGGTTCGGCCGGCGTGCGATTCTGATCGGCGGCCCGCTCGTGACATCGGTGGGCATGATCGGCTCGGGCATGGCCGACTCGATCTGGACGTTGCTTGCTTGGCGGTTTGTGGCGGGCGCAGGCTCTGCGCTTTACATGAGCGGCGCCATGGTCTACCTGATCGACATTGCGCGACCAGACCAGCTGTCTCGGTACGTGGCCACAAATCAATGGGCGCTAAGTCTGGGAGTCGCACTAGGACCGGGAATCGGTGGCGTCGTGGCAGATCGATGGGGTTTAGGCGCGCCGTTCTTTGTCGTGGGTGGTACCGCGCTTGCGGCATCGCTGTACGCACTCGTGCGTCTGCCCGAAACACTCGAGCGCCCGCCAGAAGAAGGTGCGACCCAACAGCAGGCCGTCAACCGCCAAGACGATACGTCGGTGGTTAGCTCGGAATCGGCGGTCGATTCGCCGCTAACTGCCATGTCACTCGTGAAGAGTCGACCATTTCTGTTGCTGGCGTTTGCGTCGATGACAATTTTCATGATCCGAGCTGGAACCCGTGGCACATTGATGCCGCTGCGCGCTGATCAGGCCATTGGCTGGGGCCCTCGTGAGATCGGGCTCCTGTTCACTCTCACGGGCGGACTGACCCTGTTCACATTGTTTCCTGCTGGACGAGCGGCCGACAACATCGGCCGCCGTTGGGTGATCTTATTCTCCGGCGTCATGGCGGGCATTGGAGCGATGACCATCGCGAGCTCGACTGCCGTCGCTGCATTCGTCATCGGCAACATCGTGATGTCGTTCGGTACGGGCACTGCCGGGCCTGCTCCAGCGGCGTTCGTTGCTGACATCACGCCACCGCATCTGCGCGGCGTGCTCGTGGGCATGTATCGCTCTGCCGGTGACATCGGGGTCATTATCGGTCCTGTTCTGTTGGGATGGCTGAGTGACCAGACGTCACTAGCGCTTGCGATGCGTGTGTCTGCCGGCTTCGTGGTTCTTGCCGCCGTCATGTTCTTCTTTGGAACTGCAAACCACCCGGCCGCTGGACGCCAAACACACGCCCGGACGTAGGCCGAAGACTCAAATATCAGTCGAGTGCTTCTTGTCAGGCACTACGATTGTCAGGTGCCTGAGACCCCCCACTCTGAACGATTTTCCATCGCGCCCCCGTACGTCGCGCCGCTCCACGAGGTTCTTCCAGCAGAGCCGCTGCTTCTAATGGGCGCCGGGCCCGTGCCGCTGCACCCCGATGTCGCTAGAGCGAACAGCATCGTCATCAACCATCTCGGTCCATCGATGAACCAGGTGATTGATGGCATCCAAACAAGTGCCAAGTATGTCTTTCAGTCCTCCGACGCCTACGTGCTTGGCGTGTCCGGACCCGCATCAGCGGCGTTTGAAATGGTAATCACGAGCCTGCTCTGGAAAGGCCGCTCAGCGCTTGTGCTGGTGCAAGGCACGTTCAGCGCACGATGGGCAGAAATGGCGCGACGTGTTGGCGCAGACGTGGTCGAACTCGCGGGCGACGGCATTCTTCCCCCGACCGTGGCGCAAGTCGAAGTCGCTCTCAATGAGCGCGACTACGACGTCCTGCTAGCGACGCACGGTGAGACGTCGAGCGGCACCATACTCACCGACCTACCAGCGATCTCACAGCTCGCCCACGACCGTGGCGTTCTCACCGCAGTTGATGCCGTCACAACGATCGGAGCGATCGATTTCAAGATGTCTGAGTGGCATATCGACGCTGCGATAGCAGGAGGACAAAAGGCTCTTGGGTCGATACCCGGGTTCTCGATCGCCGCGTTCTCGCCGCGTGCGTGGGCACACGTGCAACAGCGCGAAGCACCCGGGGCTCACTGGGCACTCGACGCGCGGCTTGCCTGGGCATTTTGGGGCGAAGGAAAGTACCACTACACCGCACCGGTGCCCGGCACGCTGGCCACCTACGAGGCGCTCAAGCAGATCGTCGATGAAGGCCTAGAGCAACGAATCGGCCGTCATCTCGAAGCTTCGATGAACATGCAGCTACAGATCGAGAAGATGGGCCTTGAGCTGTTCGCCCCTGAAGAATGTCGACTGCCATCGGTCATTGCCATCAAAGTTCCCGATGGCATCGATAGTGAACAGCTGCGACATGTGATGCGCGAACAGTACGGCGTCGAGATTAGTGGCGCCTTTGGCCACAACATCGTGCGAATCGGTCAAATGGCCGAGCAGATCCGGTCGGTCCGAGTTAACCGCACGCTAGCCGCACTCGAAGGCGCACTCTGGCAGCTCGGCTATCCACACGGGATCTAGCCATACCCGCCCATGTCCCTCGATCGCTGTGTCTGTAGATCGCTGTGTCTGTAGATCGCTGTGTCTGTAGATCGCTGTGTCTGTAGATCGCTGTGTCTGTAGATCGCTGTGTCTGTAGATCGCTGTGTCTGTAGATCGCTGTGTCTGTAGATCGCGGTGTCTGTAGATCGCTGTTTGTCTAGCCCTTGGGGCGGACCGAATCGATCCAACGATCAGCCACAGCAAGCCGTCGAGTAAGTCCCGAAATAGTCGCCTCGGTGATTCGGTCGACGCCTGATTCGCGATTCAGACGCATGTTTACTTCGGGGTAACCCAGGCCAGTTCTGCCCACAAGTTCTCGAACACGGTCCGAGTTCTTGTCGCGCAACTCCGCCTTTATCTGGGCCCTCGATTTGCCGACTTCTTCGGTCGTTCCATAAGAAGCGTCCCACGGGTTGCCGGCCACGATTGGATCGCGACCCGGCAATGGAGGTGGTGGCGGAAGATCTACCGGAAAGCCCTCGAGGTCATCGGGCAGAACCACCATGCGTTCAGACGCGTCGAGACCGTCGGCCGGAGCGGTTGAATCTGCGTCAATAACAGTGGAGGAGAGTGCTGCGAACAAGGACATCTGTTCGTCACCTCCACGCTCTTGAGCCACTTCGTCGAAGCCCTCCTCGCCAGCGCGTTCTTTACGGAGTTCAATACTGTGGCGCCGCTGCTCAGCGATCATTACGGCGTGCGAGCGCAACCTCAGGTCGTCAGGCAAGTACATGTACGCCTTCTGGTTGCGGATGCCGGTCGTCCAACGTGCGATTCGCCCAACGGCCTGTCGAAAGAACATTGCGGTCGTGGTCGTTGTCGCAAAGACGGCGACCCGTAGTCGCGGGATATCGACGCCTTCGCTAATCATGCGGACTGCAATCACCCATTCGTCAGCGCTGTTCGCGAAGTTGTCGATGACCTCGCTCGCCCGAGGGTCGTCTGACAAAGCGATCTTTGGTTGAACGCCATGGCGTCGTTCCAGCAGGTCGGCGATCGACCGCGCATGCTCGTGGTCAGTTGCGATGATGAGCCCGCCGGCATTGGGATGATCCTGGCGAATCTCGGCCAGCTTGGCGTGCGCCTGGCCAAGAACGGTACGGATCCACTCGCCGTCGGGACTCAAAGCAGTGCGAAGCCTTGCGCCCCATTCACTGCTGGCAATCTCGTCTTCGAACGTCGCTTCGATATGTGCACCATCAGTGTTGATCCACTCCATGTGCCCGTCAAAGCGAGGGAAGTAGACAGGGCGAACAACACCGCCGTCAGACAACGCCTCGCCGTATCCGTACTCATAGTCAGCCTCGGCGTCGCCGTAGTCACCCCATGAGTATCGAACGAAGGGAATGGGGCTGTCATCGGTTCGAAATGGCGTGCCGCTAAGCAGTAGGCGAGTTGCGGCTCCGCTGAAAGCTCGCTCGACGCCGTCACCCCAGCTGCGATCACTCGCTGCGTGATGCACTTCGTCGAGAACGACAATGCCGTCTTTGCAGTAAGCGGCCAGCTCAGTCGACGACGACGCCGCTTGTGCATAGGTGACAACAACGCCGTGCATATCTACCGCAGGTGTGCCCGCTGATGCCGACCACGCAGGATCGAGATGGAAGCCGAACCGCAGTGCGGCATCGGCCCACTGCTTTTTCAGATGTTGCGTTGGGACAACAACAACAAACGGTCGGGGTTGGCCACCGCACCATTGTCGAGCCGCCACGAGTGCAAACGATGTCTTACCAGCGCCAGGGCAGGCCACGGTTAAGAACGACGGAGCCTCATTGTTGGTAAAAGAGCGGAGTGCTTGCTGCTGCCAGGAACGCAAAATGACACTCTGGTTCTTGGCTGCTGGGCGGCGGGCGCCGGGTGCGTGCGAGGTCTCCATCACAGAACAGCGAACCTTAGGTGCCCCTGGTGCGAATGTGGGTGCATTCGTGACTACTTTTAGGTCACATTCTCTAGCTGTAACAGCACCGCCCAGCCAGCGACCGCAGCAAGACTGCTGAACACGATTGCTGCGCTGTACCCAGCCTGGTCTATGAGCGCTCCTGCGAACGGTGGACCAGCTAGCGCACCGAAGGCGGCAGCGCTATACCAGGTGCCGAGAATGCCGCCAAGGCCCTTGAGTCCAAAGCGTGCAGCGGCAACCGACGGGCTCAAAGCAATGAACCCGCCGTAGCCGCCACCGAATACCAATGCGAAGACGACCAGGGCCCAGTAGGCCGAACCGGCCGTCAGCCAGAGCAGTTGGCTGACCGCCATGATCACGAATGTGATGCGAAATGGTCGGGCGGCGCCGTAACGATCCGCTATGCCGCCAATCGCCAGGCGTCCAACGACGCTGGCGCCACCTATGAGCCCAACCAATAAAGCACCGGCGAGGTTCGAGTGGCCTTGCTGTTCTGCGTAGGGCGTGATGAACACGACCGGGATGAACAGTCCGCACGATGTGAGGAGCATGGCGATGTACAAGATGCGGAAGTCCTTGATCTGCCATAGCTCGCCTAACGGTTGGCGAGCCGGTGCGGCCTCAGTTGCGGGACCCGGTGCGATAACGAGCGCCACAAGCAACAACAGTCCGCCTCCAGCAATTGCGAAGATGACAAACGCGCTTCGCCATCCAGACGTCTTTATCAGCGCCGCAGCGAGTGGCGAGACGACAAGGGTGCCGAGACCGATTCCAGCAACCGATGCGCCAAGCGCCACGGCGCGTTGTCGTTCAAACCAGCCGCCAACCACCGCGACCATGGGCACATAGCCACAGGCGATCGCCAAGCCGACAAAGAAGCCGTAACACACGTATGCAAGCCAAATCGAAGGCACGATCGTGGTGAGAAGAAGGCCCGTCGAAAGCGAGGCGGCGGCCAACAGCGCCACTGGTTTTGGGCCGACCCGATCTGCGAAGGCGCCCGTGAACGGCCCGAGCAAAAAGCTCAGGCTGATCGTGATGCCGAATACAACGGCAGTGGCACCACTTCCAGCATTGAACTCTTCAGTGATCGACTCAAAGAAGGCGCCGAAGCTGTACCCAACACCAAAGACAGTGAACATCGAGACCGCGGCGGCAGCCGCCATCAACCAACTACGTCGACTGTCCAGTTGGTCCATGAGATGCGGGCTAACTAGTCAGACGGCAGGACCCGTCGGTTACCCGCTTGAGGACGTCAGCGCATGCCTGTTCCGGCGTGGTCGACGTGGTGTCAACAACATGAATTTCGTATTGAGCTAGTTGATCGAAGTCGGCGTGCATCTTGCGAACTACGGCCTCAGGCGCAGGAGTGTCCGAACGGGTGGTTGCACGCTCGATGCTTGTTTCCAGGTCAGCGCGTAAGACGACGTAGTGCACCTCGCGGTCAGCGGTTACTGCGAGCAGTCGCTCGAGAAACCATGGCCCGTAAATGCCGTCGAGCATCGTCGTGTAGCCAGCGTCTGCGTACCCGCACGCAGCGGTAACGCTGATGTCGACCACTGTTTGGTTTTGTTCGTTCGACTCGATGGTTGTCGGGTCTTTCCAATCACCCACGATGTAGCGGTAGAAGTGATCGCCAAGAACGTGTGCGCTCCTGCCGAATTCTTTTGCGAGCAGAGCAGACACGGTGGTCTTACCCGACCCCGGAGGGCCAGAAAGCACAATCAAGGGAGCAGGCATCGTTTCCTCATATTGAATTAGCTAATGGTGAATACCACATAACCACGTGCGGCGCCCGCAACAAAGAGTCCGTTGTCAGCCTGAATGAAGTGCGGGTTCACGATGCCGGGAATATCGATGAGGGTTTCAGGCTCGGCTTCGGGAGTTGTCAGATCCCATAACCGCACCCGGCCATCTGCACCCGTCGAGACCAAACGGTCGTTTGACAGCCCAACGAGAGAAATCGTGCGCGATCGCTGGCCGTTCAAACGGACGTGATCTTGGGTTAGGCCATCGACGGTCCAGATGTAGATGCCATCAGTCCCAGCCGATGCAATCCGGCCGTCGGGTAACTCAGTGACTACGTCGACAGGTGCGGTGTGCAGATCGAACACCGCAACGACTCCCGGATTTTCGAAGTCGATGACGCGCACCAGCATGTCTTGTCCAGCCGATACCACCAACCCAGTCGAGAGCGCAGCAACGTCGTTTACGCCGCCACCGTGTGCCTCGACCGCAGCGACTTCAGAAGTGAAGTCGTGGTAGCGGACGGTGCCGTCGGCATGCCCGGTCACGACACCGAGTGACTCACGCAGATCCATTGCGGTGGCGCCAGAGGCAATGTCTAATTCGATGAGCCCGTCGCCGGCTCCATCGGCCTGGTTGATACGCAGAGTGCTTGATGCGTCAAGCGAAACGACATCGCCGCTCTGAAGAACGGAGATGCCGACGACCGGAGCGTCATGCTGAGAGATAAGAATCGGTTCACTGGTGTCGGATGTGCTTGCAAGCACAACCTTGCCGTCTACGCCACCGCTGACAAACTGATCGTTGTCCCACGGCTCGATTGCCGACAGATTCCAGTCGTGGGGAGGGACGACGGTGGCACCGCCGGGGATGGAAAGGTCCCAAAGTCGCCCGGTTCCGTCGCCGCTGGTGGAAACCAATCGGCCATCAGGCAGGCTCGCCAGATCGCTGATGATGTCACCGTGGCCTTCGAGCACTTGCACCAGTTCGCCAGTCGTTACGTCCCACAGGCGGATAGTCGTGTCGTCACCCCCAGAGACGATGACGCGAGTGCCGTCGTCGCGCTCGGTCTCAATCAACGCACGCACCGCTCCAATGTGACCGGCAATAACCAACGGCTGGGCCGCGCCGTCGATTGCTGGCACGATATGGATGGCGCCATCTACTGAGGCAGCTACTAGCTGGCCATCGCTAAGCAGCTCAAGGGCCGTGACTGGTGAATTTAGCGTCGCGATTGTGCCGGGCTCACCGTCGCTGTCCGGTGTCCACAAACGGATGAGCCCGTCAACGGCAGCAGTCGCAATACGACCATCGGGCAGTCCAACGACCGCTGTGACTTCGCCAGTGTGGGGGAGGGTAAGAACGTCGTCGGGGGATCCGATCGGAAACACGGCTACGTCACCATCAACGGACGCAACGGCGAGTCGTCCATCGGCGATCTCATCAATTGCGGAGATGGCGACGTCGTGGATTGGTTCGACGATCGCTTCGTCGGTCTCGACAAGGTTGATGATGATTATGGATCCGTCGGAGTCGCCAGCGATTAGGCGCTGGTCAGCTGTTCGCGTCAAGACCGTGAGCGGTGAGGTCACGTTCAGCACATCGGGATTGGCGACGGTCACGTCGGACCCCCAGTCGACCAAGCGTCGATCAGCGCCTGAGGTCAGTACCCGTCCATCGTTCGCAACGGCGATACCGGTGATTGCGGCGGTGTGACCGGTAAGCACCGCGCGGTTGGCAGGACTGACCGCGTAGGTCGACGCGCTAATTTCGGCAGAACCTGAGTTCAAGATTGGTGTCGTGTCAGCCCAGAAACTCGAGCGAACAAGCTGGGCGTCAGCAGTCGGGGCCGTTGTTGGCGCAACCGTTGGTGCCGCAGTGGGCGCCGGCGCATCCGGCGCCGCGGTAGGCAGCGGATCGGCCACGGCTGACTCGTCGCCTCGTTGAGTGAACCAATACCACGCACCGAGTGCTGCGCCAATGAACACGGCGACAACTAACAGCGAGGCAACAGCTGGTTTCCAGGACCGCTTCGGGCCGTAGAGACGGTCGTCGTCTTCCTCGTCAACCTTGTCGCTTCGCAGAAACGCTGGTGCTGCAATTGCGCCGTCGTCATCGGCACTGGGCGCTGGTTCGCTTGCTACCGATGCAGTCACCGGTGCAAGTGGACGAATGGCGGCTGGCAGCGCAATCTTCTCACTCGGCGCGATGATCTGGACGGTCGGTGGTTCTGGCTCGGGTGCAGGTTCTGGCTCGGGTGCGGGTTCTGGCTCGGGTGCGGGTGCGGGTGCGGGTGCGTGTTCT
>Ga0209828_1000837_pt1 | contig 29230 bp, 23 predicted proteins | sample MaitaG_FD_187429 | JGI IMG/M metagenome (GOLD analysis project Ga0209828, IMG submission 187429) | Marine algal microbial communities from Maine, USA - Maine_Asex2 metaG (SPAdes) (version 2) | ecosystem: Host-associated > Algae > Red algae > Unclassified | place: Maine, USA | collected 2015-01-05
GGGGAGGTTTGGCACCTCGATGTCGGCTCGTCACATCCTGGGGCTGGAGAAGGTCCCAAGGGTTGGGCTGTTCGCCCATTAAAGTGGCACGCGAGCTGGGTTCAGAACGTCGCAAGACAGTTCGGTCTCTATCTATTGTGGGCGTTAGAGTATTGAGAAGATCTGACACTAGTACGAGAGGACCGTGTTGGACGAACCTCTAGTGTACCAGTTGTGCCGCCAGGTGCATTGCTGGGTAGCTATGTTCGGCACGGATAAGCGCTGAAAGCATCTAAGCGCGAAGCCGCCTTCAAGATGAATACTCTATAGGGTCGTAGGAGATGACTACGTTGATAGGCTACAGGTGGAAGTACAGTGATGTATGGAGCCGAGTAGTACTAATTACCCGGAAGCTTTTTTATTTTTATTTATGTCCGCAGGATATAAATAAGAGTTTTGCATCAGCAAAGAATTTAGAATAACAATGAATAAGACTCATTGTAAAGTATCGCGTTATTTTCCAACTTGTTTATGATAATCTGAAAGATAGATTATCAATAAAAGAAAATCTAGAATAGATATATCGGAAAAGGAGCCATAAGAACCCTACAAGGATATCATCCTAGACAAAGAAAATGGTGGCTATAGCAAAGGGGTTCACCTCTTACCATTCCGAACAGAGAAGTTAAGCCCTTTAGCGCCGATGGTACTACGAAAGTGGGAGAGTAGGTCGCCGCCTTTTTTATGAAAGCTCAGCATTTAATTATGTTGGGCTTTCTCCTTTTATAAGGTTAAGAAGTGGAAAGCGCCTTACTCACAATTACAACCTCGACTGATCTCAAAGCGTTTTCACTTGAATAGTCCATTCGAGACCTTACTCACTAAGTAAATAGTTCAGTTTAGCCCGTATTTTCATGAAAGTCTTGTTGAGAAATCAGCAGGGATTTCTCCATTTAAGGTATTGGGAATGGTATAAATGTTCTGAAAAATTTAAAATAACTAATCCTCGTTTGAAAATCTCAATTTCTTCGCGCTTTTAGTATGTATGAAGGTCCATTAGAGAATTTTTATCTCTGAGAATCATCTCTAAATTGAATTCCGTTTAACTAAAATTGTGCTAATAAATGAAAATGTATTTACTGATTATCAGTGAAAAACAAATTTATTTTAAAATTTAATGGGGGATAAACGACAAATTTATGTCCTATATACAAAGGGTGTTGAAAATTATTCGAAAAAATAACCTACTCAAACGTGAGTAGGTTTTTTTATGCCTCAAGATGAACTCACAAAAGCATAACTCTTATGAATGAATCATTAATTATGATTTATTCATTGTGGTTTGATTTGTTAACTTCACTCATATTTCAGAATGAATGGATCAAATAAGTCTAGAAGGGAAGGTATATATAGCTTCAGATTTCCATCTTGGTACAAGTGGGAAGGAGACATCCATCATAAGAGAATTAAGAATTTCTCGGTGGCTGCAATCTATACGAACTGAGGTAAATGCCTTAATTCTTGTCGGTGATATTTTTGATTATTGGTATGAATATAGACAAGTAATTCCGCGTGGGTTTAGCCACTTTTGGTCTGAAATTAGGCAGTTGACGAACAACAATGTGCCGGTTTACTTCTTTACGGGGAACCATGACATGTGGATGTTTGATTATCCTGAAACTGAGTATGGCGTTAAGATTTTGCGAGAACCAACATTTTTTAGTATCAATAAGTTGTCGTGTGTCATACATCATGGTGATGGATTAGGACCTGGTGATTATGGTTATAAGTGTCTAAAAAAATTATTCACTTCTCGATTGTGTCAGTTTCTATTTAGTAGACTGCATCCAAATTTAGCTATTTGGATAATGAGGAGTTTTTCAAAGACAAGCAGAAAATATGGGAAGGAGGAGCCTGAATTAGTTCCTGACCAAGAATGGCTCGTTCAATATTGTGAAGACTATATCAAAAAAAATTCAAGCATAGACTATTTTATTTTTGGTCACAGACATTTACCAATAAATCATATTTTGTCAAATGGCCACAGTACATATTTAAATCTTGGAGATTGGTTGTATCATTATAGTTATGCTGAAGTAGAAGAAGATAAAATTATATTAAAAAAGTATGATGAATAAATTAACACAAATATCCATTCTATTTATTTTATTCATTTCTTCTTGTTATACCTCTAAACCTATTAAAAAAGAAAACTCATCAGGTATAGTTTTCAAATCATCTTCACAAATTAAGGTTGATATTTTTAAGCGTATATATATTTTGGAAGGAAATGAGTTAACAAAGTTGTCTCCTTATTGTGACACATTGTTTAACTATACATTTCCCAGTGTGGATGAAATTAATGACATTGATTTACTCAATCCAAATGAAATCGTCGCATTTTCAGAGAGTGCTCAGATAATTTATATCCTTGATAATACACTTGGATTGATATCAAGCATAAACTTAAATGAGACGGACTTAGGCTTAATCATTGGAGTAGCAAGGACCCGGGATGACCTCATCAATGTATTAAGTAAAGATCACAAAAAATTGTGTAAGATCAATGATTTAGGAAAAATAAGTTCGATGTCAGATGTTCTATGGAATATTGATTTATCAGAAGTATTTGATCTCACACAAATAGATAATTTTATAGCCATACGATCGAAGGAAAGTAACTCAGTATGGCTGTATGACGAGTTTGGGACTTTGCACACGCGCTTATTAGATGTAAGGACTAATTTTAAATTACAAGCATATAAGGGATTACTTTGTTATCTGAATGATAGAAATCAGCTTGTATTTAAGAATCTTGAAAGACTCGTTGATGAAGATCAATATGTATCCATTGATGTTAGACAATCAGATATAAGTAGCTTCTTTTTATATGAAGACTATATTTATTTATTAATGAAAACTGGAGAAATTAGAAAAGAAATTATACAGTCATAATGTCTTTTTCCTTAGCTTTTAGAAGATCTTCTATGGAAGTGTAGAACTTCTGAACCATATTATCTACAGCGCCTTCTTTCTTTTTGCCCATATCTTCAGGATAACCATCTTTTACCTCTTTTTTGATGAAATCCATCATTTTATGTCTTTCATTACGGATGCTAATTTTAGCATTTTCGCCTTCGGTTTTCATTTGTTTTACCAAAGCAATTCTTCTTTCTTCCGTCAAAGGAGGAATAATAATTCTTACGAATTCACCATCATTCATTGGCGTCAAACCAATATTTGCAGCGAATATCGCTTGTTCAATCGGACCAAGCATCGATTTCTCCCATGGCTGGATACTCAAAGTTTTTGAATCTGCAGTGTTTATATTTGCTACTTGAGATAAAGCAGTCATTGTGCCATAATAATCTACTTTGATGCCGTCTAACATAGCAGGTGTAGCTTTTCCTGCTCTAATCTTAACTAACTCATTTCTAAGATGGTCAAGCGCTTTTTGGAATTCGGAGTTTCCATGATTTAATAAATTTTCTATATCAATTTCCATATTTGTAATCTTTGCCTAAAAATAGAGTATTCCTAATATATAAAAAAAGGAGTTTGAGGTGTAAAGTTCCTCAAACTCCTTTTTATTTATTTTAATTGTAATTATTATTAGTCTGAACCCAATGCTCTCAATAAGAAATATAGGAACATAGTCATTGCAGATAATGCAGAAACGACATAAGTCATAGCTGCCCACCATAAAGCATCCTTTGCACCATCATATTCTTGACCTTGAGCTATACCTGACTCATCTAACCATATAAGGGCTCTTCTACTTGCGTCAAACTCCACTGGCAATGTGACAAGTGAGAAAAAAGCTGTCAGACCAAAAGTAACCACTAAAGCCCACATAAAAATTGGACCTAAAAATGGACTAGCCATGGCACCAAAAATAAAACCCATAAAAAGGAATTGCTGTATTTTTGAAGAAAATTGAACAGCGGGAACAACTTTGGATCTCAAGGTAAGCCAAGCGTAAGCATTAAAGTGTTGTACAGCGTGTCCACATTCATGGGCTGCTACAGCTGCCGCAGATACATGGCGACCGTTATATACTTCAGGACTTAGAGCAATGGTTTTGTTAGTCGGATTGTAATGATCAGTTAAGGAACCTTGACCTTGGACAATTTTTACATCATTGATACCAAAGTGTGTTAGCATGGCGTGTGCAATCTCAGCACCAGACTTACCCGAAGATACAGGCATATTAGCATAATGATTGAATTTGCTTTTTAAACGATTACTTACAAGCATACCTATCAGCATAAATACACCTATAATTACATAATACATTATCATAATCTTGAACTATTTTATTTAATTAATGATATCAAATTTTGTGTATGGAATCAATACTTTAGGAATCTTTATTCCATCTTTAGTTTGATTATTTTCCAAAATGGCAGCCACAATTCTTGCTAGTGCTAAAGCACTTCCATTTAAAGAATGGGCTAACACAGTTTTGCCATCTTCATTTTTATATCTCAACTTGAGTCGGTTACATTGAAATGTCTCAAAGTTCGATACAGAGCTGACTTCTAGCCACTTATTTTGTGCTGCTGAGTACACTTCAAAATCAAACGTTAAGCTCGAAGTAAACCCAATGTCACCACCACATAAACGTAATATTCGATAGGGCAGTTCCAATTTCACTAATAAACTTTCCACGTGGCTAACCATTTCGTCTAGTGCTTGGTATGAGCGATCTGGATGCTGAATTTGAACGATTTCTACCTTATCGAACTGGTGTACTCTATTTAAACCTTTTACATCTGAGCCATAACTACCGGCTTCCCTCCTAAAACAAGGTGTGTGGCCAGTAAATTTGATTGGGAAATTATCTTCTTTGACGATTACATCTCTTAGAATATTGGTTATTGGTACCTCTGCGGTAGGAATTAAATAAAAATCATCCTCCGTTATATAATACATTTGGCCTTCTTTATCAGGTAATTGACCCGTTCCTCTTGCAGAATCTTCATTAACAATAAGTGGTGGAATGATTTCTTCGTATCCTGCAGCATCTGCTTCGTCTAGAAAAAAATTGATTAAAGCTCTTTCTAGTTTAGCCCCTTTTCCCCTAAATAATGGAAACCCAGCACCCGTAATTTTCACCCCTAATTCAAAATCTATTAAATTATATTTGGTCGCTAAATCCCAATGAGGAAAAGTATTATTCTTATCCAAGTTCGGTACCGGTATACTTCCTTCCTTGACGACTATATTATCTTGTTCTGTATTTCCACTAGGCACCGAATCATGAGCAATATTGGGGACTTGCAGTAATAAATCAGTAATTTCTGTTTTAAGATTCCTAAGGTTATCCTCTGCTTTTTTGATAGAATCCTTTAGTGAAGAGACTTCCGCTTTCAAGGTTTCAGCTTCTTCCTTTTTTCCGTCTCTCATTAATGAACCTATCTTCTTCGATGAAGTATTTACTATATTTAACTGATTATCATTGTCAGTTTGAACGGCCTTTCTTTGATCGTCAAGTTCGATTATTTTGTCTAAAATCTTAGTTTTTTCTGAGGACCAATTTCTTTTAATTAGGCTTTTAATGACTTTATCCTTATGATCTCGAATCACATTTACCTGAAGCATATTTTATTTCCTTTTTAATATGAGTTAAATCCTAATTATACTACAAATGTAGGATTTTGTTTATTTAAAAAAATACTTTTATATTTGCAGCGAATTCACTTCGAATTAAGGAAAATAAGTGTTCAATACGAGCAAATTACCTACCTTTTCAAGAAATACCGAAGAATATAAATTTTAATTAACACTAAAGAATGTTCGATATACTACAGTTGAATGAGATGTTAGTTCCTGAATTAAGAGAACTTGCGGAAAGTATTGGCCTAAAATCAATCAAAAGATTAAGTAAACAAGATCTCATTTACAAAATTTTAGATCAGCAAGCTATTGCTGGAAAGAGTGGCAGCCCTGCCAACGGATCTGACAAAAAAAGCACTACCGCCAAAGAAAAAGTTGAAAAGAAAACAACTAGGGCTCGAAAAGCACCAAAAACCAAGGAAAAAAAGGAACAGCCTAAAGAAGAGGCCGCGGTAGTAAAAGAGGAAAAGGTGAAAGTTGGTGCATCTAATGGTGCAACTAAAAAAGAGGAAGAAGCACCGCGAGAAGAAAATAAAAAGGAAAAGCAGAAGGAGAATCAAAATATAAAACAAAAAGAAAAACCAAATAGGCCTCAAGAAAGAGACAACAGAAAAAGAGACGATCGTTCAAAACAAGGTCATAGAAAGCAGAAAGAAGATTCGAAACCATTGTTTTCAGTAGATGTAGATGGTATAATTGAGGGTGAAGGTGTATTGGAAATGATGTCTGATGGATATGGGTTTTTACGTTCTGGTGACTATAATTATTTATCTAGCCCTGATGATATCTATGTTTCTCCCTCTCAAATAAAATTGTTTGGACTAAAAACGGGAGATACGGTAAGTGGAGCTATTCGACCTCCAAAAGAAGGTGAGAAGTATTTTGCTCTATTGAGAGTGTCTATGATCAATGGACTTTCTTCTGAACAAATTAGAGAAAGAGTACCATTTGATTATTTAACACCTTTGTTTCCTGAAGAGAAATTTAAGTTGACAAATCATCCGGCTGGAAAGGATTATGGAAATAGATTGATTGATTTATTTGCACCAATTGGAAAAGGACAAAGAGGGTTAATTGTAGCTCAACCTAAGACCGGTAAAACCTTTTTACTTAAGGATGTAGCGAATGCAATTGCAAAGAACCACCCCGAGTGTTATATGATCGTTTTGCTTATCGATGAGCGTCCAGAGGAAGTTACAGATATGGCTAGAAATGTCAAAGGAGAGGTTATTGCTTCGACATTCGATTTACCAGCTGATAACCACGTACGGGTAGCGAATATCGTTATAGAAAAAGCCAAGAGAATGGTCGAATGTGGCCATGATGTAATCATTTTATTAGATTCTATTACAAGATTGGCTAGAGCTTATAATACAGTTGCACCATCTTCTGGTAAGGTTTTATCAGGTGGGGTGGAAGCGAATGCACTACAAAAACCTAAAAAGTTCTTTGGAGCGGCAAGAAATATAGAAGGTGGAGGTTCATTGACAATACTTGCGACTGCATTAATTGATACAGGATCGAAAATGGATGAAGTTATCTTTGAGGAATTCAAAGGAACGGGTAATATGGAATTACAATTGGATAGATCGTTGGCTAACAAGCGTTTGTATCCAGCAATTGACTTTACTAGATCAAGTACAAGAAGAGAAGAATTGTTGATGGATGAGGCAATGTTAAAGCGAATGTTTATCTTAAGAAAGCATTTAGCGGATATGAAGCCGGATGAAGCCTATGACTTCTTGAAGAAACATATGGTAGGAACTCAGAACAATGACGAGTTCTTGATTTCGATGAATGGATAATAAGCTTGATTTTGGGTTGGTTTTTAACCTAAATAGGCTTACTTTCGCATGACTTTTAATTTAAGAGACTATTAAACTATACATGCTATGAAAAGGACTTACCAGCCTTCAAATAGAAAGAGAAAAAATAAGCATGGCTTTAGAGCTAGAATGGCTACTAAAAGCGGCAGACAAATCCTAAACAAAAGACGGGCTAAAGGAAGACTGAAATTGACAGTTTCTGATGAAATGCACGTTAAGTAATATCTAAATGCTTTTATTTAACCTCTTTTTACTAAATGTCTTTTACTAAGACGAGCTTATAAAAATAATGGAAATTAGGGCTACTTTATCAAAGTCTGAGCGCCTTAAGAGTAAAAAGGAAATTGATAAGCTGTTTAAAAGTGGGCAATCCTTATTTGTTTTTCCCTTCAAATTATTTTATAGATTCAATGAGGGTGAGGCACCATTGAAAATTCGAATGGGTGTCACAGTACCCAAATCAATGCATAAAAAGGCGGTTGATAGGAATCGTCTAAAGAGAAAAATTCGAGAAGCATATCGCACATCTAAAGTAAGGCTGCTGAGAAATAATCATCATTTGCATAAGTCTGTAGATTTATTCTTTGTATATATCTGCAAGGATGAAAAAGAGAATCTCATTCAGCATAAAATGGCTTTATTACTTTGTAAATTAGAGAATGAATTGAAAAATCAAAATTCTTAGTGGATATCTACAATAAGGTATTTTCTCGTCTGACGTAATTAGATTACATTATTTTTATCTTCCCTACTATTGAATATGCTTACTTAGCGAAATTCTGTCATAAGATATTTTATTTAAAGTAAATATGCTACGGGCAAAACATATATTATTTTTGAATCCGAATGTAAGATTTCGTAGAGAAGCAGGAGTGATCTAATATTAATTTTTCATAGACTCAAGTATTCTATGGCCATATCGTACCCTTGCAATCCTTGACCAATAAAATGATTGACACATACATCTGTCAAATACGATTTGTGTCTAAAAGATTCTCGTTCAAAAATATTGCTGATATGGACTTCTACAACTGGAGTAGTTATTGCTTTTATGGCATCAGCGATAGCAATTGAGGTATGTGTATAGGCCCCCGCATTTAAAACGATACCATCCCATGAAAATCCAACTTCATGAATTCTATCTATAATGTCACCTTCATGATTGCTTTGAAAATAGGTCAGTTCGACTGATTTAAACTTTTCAAGGAGAGATTCAAAGTAATCTTCAAAACTGATATTTCCATAAATGTCTTTTTCTCTTTTACCTAAAAGGTTGAGATTTGGACCATTTAGAATAAGCATGTTCTTCACGCGAATTAGTTAGCTACTTCGGAAATATATTTAATTCGAACAAGTTTTATTTCTTCAATAGTAATATCGTCTTCACCTAATTCAGCGAGGGCGTCATCTGCTGAGTCTGATTCAGCTTCATGAAAATAGTCAAAAATATCTTCGATTACTTCTTCGTCTACTTGATCTTCAAGATAATATTTAATATCTAACTTTGTACCAGAGTGAACAATCATGTACATTTCATCCAATAGTTCTTCAAGGCTATTTCCAAGTTTATTTGCCATAGTTTCGAAAGGTAACTTACGATCAATTCCTTGAATGATAGAAATTTTTGCTTTGGATTTATCGGCCACTTGTTTTACAACAAAGTCTTCCGGTCTTTCAATGTTATTAGTTTCTACATACTCTTTGATCAAATCTATAAAAGGTTGTGCATACCTTTCTGCTTTACCTTTGGATACGCCTGATATCTTGAGCATATCATTCATCGAAATGGGATAAAATGTACACATATCGATCAATGCTGGTTCAGAGAATATGACCCACGGTTGGAGGGAATGATTTTTAGCTTCTTTCTTTCTCAAATCTTTGAGCATTCCAAGTAGTATTTCGTCCATGGCGGCTCCTGCACCTACATTGACGTCAATATCTTTATTATAAGTGGCATAGTCTCGATTCAAAGGAACTGAAATATCCTTAGGATTGGCCATGAAGCTTCTTCCTTCATCCGTAAATTTGAGTATGCCGTATTGTTCTATTTCTTTTCTTAAAAAATTATTTAAGACTGCATGGCGTAGAATAGAGTGCCAAAATAAGATTCCTTTATCCTTTCCAATAGCAAAGTTTGGTAAGTTTTGAAACCCAAATTCTTTCACTTCCTTAGAGGCGATGCCAGCAAGAAAATCAGCTGTAGTTTTGACACCGTAGTTTTCTTTTAGAGCTTCAACCGCCTTAAGAGCTTGAGCCATTTCAACCTTAACGTCTAATTTTTCTCGCGGGTGTTTGCAATTATCACATAAGTCATTACAATTACTGCTTTCGAATTGTTCACCAAAATAGTGAAGAAGGAATTGTCTACGACAAGCACTAGTTTCAGCATAGGCAATGATCTCATCCATCAATTGCATATTCAGTGCTTTTTCTGCAACTGGTTTGTCTTTTAAGAATTTCTCAAGACGGAGAATGTCTTTATATGAGTAGAAAGCGAGGCAATCAGCTTGTATACCATCTCGCCCAGCTCTACCTGTTTCTTGGTAATAATTTTCTATACTTTTTGGAATATCATAGTGGATTACAAAGCGGACATCTGGCTTGTCTATACCCATTCCAAATGCAATGGTGGCAACAATTACATCAATGTCTTCATTCAGAAATCCATCTTGAACTTTATTTCTGGATTTACTGTCCATTCCTGCATGATAAGCGGCTGCATTAATACCATTTACGCATAAGACTTCAGCAATTTCTTCTGTAGATTTTCTTGCTTGGACATATACAATACCGGATCGAGAGCTTTTTTGTCTTATGAAATGAACCATCTCCTTGTAAGTCCTGGCCTTTTCGCTTTTAGGTCGGATTTCGTAATATAGATTGGTTCTATTAAAAGAAGAAACAAAGACATTTGCGTCTTTCATTTCTAAATTTTTCAATATGTCAGACTGAACTTTAGGAGTTGCGGTCGCGGTAAGGGCAATTACTGGAATATCCTTAGAAATTGCTTGTATCATGACCTTGATTCTTCTGTATTCTGGTCTAAAATCATGGCCCCATTCCGAAATACAATGGGCTTCGTCCACAGCTACGAATGAGATTTTTGTATTCTTGAAAAACTCAATATTCTCCTCCTTGGTCAATGTTTCTGGGGCAATAAATAGTAGCTTGGTCTGTCCATTTGTAATATTCTCTTTGACTTCAGTCATTTGAGACTTATTCAATGAAGAATTCAAAAAGTGAGCTACATTATTGTTGTCGCCATAACTCCTTATTGAATCTACTTGGTTCTTCATGAGTGCAATAAGCGGAGATATGACTATAGCAGTACCTTCCATCATCAAAGCAGGAAGCTGATAACAGAGGGATTTTCCTCCACCTGTTGGCATAATGACAAAGGTATTTTCACCTTCAAGTACACTTTCTATGATGTACTCTTGATTGAGTTTAAATTTATTAAATCCAAAAAACTTCTTTAGCGCTAATTTAACATCATACGCTTTTATTGTTGGGGTTTGTAGTTCCATTATTATTTGACTTATTATCTAATTAAATATAATAAATTTACTTGTTAATCTATCAAAACTTTCTCTTCTTTCCAGATAGGAATTGACTATGGTGGTAAAGAGGAAATAGAGGTTGACATAAATAATGTCAAGATGAAAACAAAACATAAGTTACAACAAATTGCTCACAAAGTCATAGCAATCGAGATAGAATCGCTTAATTTATTACGTCAAAATATTACTGAGGAATTGGCAGTAGTAGTAACTAATCTATTTAGATGCAAAGGTAGGTTAATAGTCACAGGTGTGGGGAAAAGTTCTTTTGTTGGACGCAAGATTGTCGCAACTTTCAACAGTATTGGCAAATCCTCTACATTTCTTCATGCTGCGGATGCGATACATGGGGACATTGGGATGATAATGGAGGAGGATATGGTATTAATAATCTCCAAAAGCGGTGAAACTCCTGAATTAAAGGTACTTATCCCATTGTTGAAAGCTCAAAAGGTGCATACTATTGGTATGGTTTCCGAGAAAAGCTCTTATTTAAGCCAAGCGGTTGATTTTTTTCTATATACACCCTATATGAGTGAAGCAGATCCTTATAATTTAGTCCCAACAAGTTCAGTAATTTCACAAATGGCTATGGGTGATGCTATGGCTATGATTTTTGTAGAGTTAAGTGATTTCAGCAAGGAGGAGTTTGCTAAATATCATCCTGGTGGAATGATCGGAAAACAGCTTTATTTACGAGTTGAGGATTTAATAGGAGATCGGCCAGTCTTGGCTTTAAATTCAAATCTTAAGGAAATTGTTATTGAAATTAGTTCTAAGCGTCTTGGAGCTGCCGTGGTGATAGAGGATGGAAAAATAATGGGAATTATTACCGACGGAGACTTGAGGAGAGCTATGATGAAAACGTCTTTAGAGCATTCTGTTATGAAGGCAAAGGATATTATGAATACTCAACCTAAGGTAATACAGATTACAGCCATGGTTACAGAAGCGTTAGTCGTTATGAAAAAATATAATATAACGCAATTATTGGTTTTAAATAGGGAGGAATATGTTGGTATATTGCATTTGCATGATGTTTTGAAGGAAGGTTTTCTATAAAAAAGGGATACTATATCATGACTTCTATACTGATCAATTCACCCTAGATATTTTTCAAATATCTACACTTTCTTGGAAAAGAGGGCATAAGACAGTAAAGGTAATCGCTTTTAATTTGTCACAGTTTTTCTAAAAGATAGTGATAAATTATATCAGTCATATTCACCTAGCACTTACGTACTGGGGTATGAAGATTACACGCTTTGAGTGTTTTTCCATCATTTCTAAATACCCCATCTATATTTATAAAACAAAAGGATTTAGGGTAAAAAAAAAGCCCCAATTATTTTGGAGCTTTTTGTATATAAATTAATTTAAAATTAATTATTAATCACTTTGAATTTTAGATAACAATCTTAAAAATTCAACATATAGCCAAACTAATGTTACGAGAAGTCCTAGAGCACACATCCACTCCATGTATTTAGGCGCTTGTGCTTTTTCGGTTTTTTCAAACATATCGAAGTCTAGGAGAAGATTTAACGCAGCTACTCCAATGATTACTACACTAATTCCAATTCCAATCAAACCACTTTCGTGCAAATAAGGAATATTGAAACCGATAAAACTGCCAGCAAAGCTAAGTAGGTATACAAAAAATATAGCCATTGTAGCCATGGTTACTCCTGATCTAAACTTGTCAGTCACTTTTATCAGACCGGACTTGTAAAGTATGATCATTCCTAGCAGTGTACCAAATGTTAGAGTTACCGCATGGAGTACGATACCATCAAACATGGCTGCATATATTCCAGAAATAGCTCCAACAAAAAGTCCCTCAAAGAGGGCATAAATGGGAGCAACAATGGGAGCAGTATGAGGTTTGAACATAGCGATAAGTAGTGCAACGATTCCACCAGCCATACCTGCAAACATTATAATTGGTGAAGCGGCACCAAAACTAAATACGGTAGTCACCATCAGTAAAACAAAAAGAATCAGTGATTTGTCAATGGCTCCTTTAACGGTCGCTGTATCCTCGTATTCTTTTATGATTGGACCACCTCCACCTCTACGTTCTTTTGTAATAGCCGCAGTTTTGGCGATGGTTTTATCGTTCAATATTGGGTTGTTAGATTTTAATAGTCTACTCATTGTTAAGGGTTAAGTGTTTATTTTTTATATTTTTTTATTAGTTCTCGTATTTGTTCTCTCCTATTATCAGGGCTAGGGTGAGAGCTTTGCCATTCCGGAACTCTCGAACCACCAGAAGCGACTTCAAGAATATCCATCACACCGATCATAGCTTCTGGGTCATATCCTGATTCTATCATCATCCGGATGCCCCAATGATCTGACTCCAATTCTTGATCACGACCATACTTCATATTTGCATAGTTTCCAACAACATTGGCAATTTGAGCCATTGAATGATCTCCACCTGATCCAATCATTACACTCTGAATAAGTCCTTGGATAAAACCTGACTTAGCCATTCTTTCTGCTCCATGCCTTTCTATGACGTGACCGATCTCATGTCCCATTACACCGGCTAACTGATCCTCATTGAGTTGAGAAAATAATGCAGCTGTTATAAAAGTTTGTCCTCCAGGTAAAGCAAATGCGTTTACAACTTTATCATCGGCAAGTAAATGAAAATCATAGGGATAGCCAGATCGAGCAGCAATGGAGTTATTTACTAATCTTTCTCCAACCTTATCTAGGTACTCTTGTGCTCTTTGATCGGGATGGAGTCCTCCGTGTTGAGCGGCCATTTGGGGAGCAGATTGAAGTCCTAATTGTATTTCTTCACTGGTAGACCATTGTACTCTTTGACTTTCACCAGTTACTGGGTTTAATTGTGTATTGGTAAAGAACTTAAAAGCTTGGAATGCAGCCATGGCAAGTCCAATGATGAGAAATAATTTGAATCTACCAGTTCCAATACCCCGACCTTGTCTACTGTAGGGGTCTCCTGTGCCTCCATAGTATCTGCCTTGTTGTTGTCTTCCGAACATAGAAATTATAAGCTTTCGTTCATTTTTTTACGACTCCAGAATAATAACCAGAAATCGAGATAATTGGTTTCTTATTTTATGCTATAAAATGACTCACCAAAAGCATTAACATATAAAGAAATCCTAATCTAATTGAGAAATCAATATCAGGAATCACTTTTATGAAATAACATCCTACTAAGACCGGTATACATGCTAGCGCAACAGTTGCTAATGGAATTCCAATAGTCCAAGCAAGGAAAATAGGAATATTATTACTAATTCCATAGGGATATATAAAGTAAGCAATTCCAAACATTATGGCCAATAAAACCCAACTGCTCCATTCTGTTCTAAAATCCATAAATTTTTGTGATAATTTAAGCAAAATAAATGTAATGTAATATGTTTTAATAAGAATAGCTAAGGCTTTGGCCTTAGCTATTCTTATTTTACTAATCTGCTGTTCTTATGGTGGTTTTTTCTGAAATCCAACAAGGAACAGTAAAACTTTGACCAGGTTTTAGGCTTCGAAGGAAAACATCTTCTTTGGTCGGCATATATTGTTTGTAAGTCGAGATCCATTTATTGGCTTCTTCTGCGGAAGATGGATCAATTTTCTTAGCATATTCAAATTTATCAATCGCAGCCCAAGTAACAATTTGGCTATCCCATCCTCTTCCCGGTCCGCATAAAGGACCACTTGAAGCATATAACTTTCCAATAAGAATGTAAGGCTCTCCCCATCCTGATCTATATTCTGCGGCCTTCAATGCATATTTTCTAGCTTGAGAAAAATTCTTCAGGTTAGCATAATATATTTTGGCATTTACGAGCGTGTATTTTGCTTTTTTCTGAACATCCTCTGTCTGATTTACAAAATCATCAAAACCTTTGATCGCTTCAGGGTATTGACCACTTTCTAAATAGTCGTAAGCAATTCTTAAAGGACCAGGAGGTGGAGGAGCCACATAACAATTTTCAGCCTTGGCAGCTCTTAGTTCTTTAATTTTTTCGTTTTCAGAATCACATCCACCCCATAACATTAGTCCTATTGTCCTATTAATTACATCACAGTCCGTAGGATTTGTTTGATATTCGACGTAATATTTATTTTCAAAATAAGAACAATCATAGAGACCTTTAATCCCTTCTAAATTTTCTAATCTAGCAGGAGCATAATCATTAATGATACCCCATGCTTCTTTATTTTTTCCTGAAGCAAGTCCTTTATCTATAGCAGAAAGGATATTAGATGTATATTTTTGTGCCTCTGTCAAACTAATTTCTTCGTTGATAATTCGATCTGACAATAGTTTTGTGAACGGATTTATTACAAAGTAATCTACCTTATCCCCTTTCGCATCTACTGCCTTTTTGAATAGATCAAATATTTCATCTTCGCTGGCTACATCTGTGTAATAGTAGTACATATCAAATCCTTTTCTACCCTCAATGTAACCGGGTTCAGGAAAGCATTCAGCTCGTTTATTATAGATGGATTGGATGGTATCGTAGTATATTTTTTTCTTATCTACATCTGCATTGTCATAAAAATATTTATAGATTTTCAATCCATCTTCAAATTGATATTTGATACTTCCGTTTGCGGCAGGAGCTCCGTAATATGCTTTTTCCCATAAAGGAAATGCTTCTTGATATTTTTTTTGTTTGACGAGATCTTTGTAGAGAACGTAAGCGGTTTCTACTTCATCTCTTTCTGAAGAACTTAAATCATTTAGGGTACGACAAGGATTATCCGGTTCGTCAGGTCTAACAACTTGAGGGGTTTCTTCTTTTGCTTCTTCGGCTACCTTTTCCGTAGTCTTGGGTGTGCAGGCGATAATAAATCCCAAGCAAAACGAAATACATATGCTGAATAGGTTTTTCATAATTTAAAAATTTTATGATCAATACAGACTTACGTTGAAAAGTCATACTATAAATTACGCATTTACCACACGAAAGTAAGTTAAAGCTATCTTAATAGTTAAAAATGAAATTGAAAAATTAAAAAGTTCCCGAAGTTAAGTTTTATTTTTTGCCAAATGCAATCGTCACAGAAGCAAAAGGCAGGGCTATGATTCCAATATCGGCTGTCGGTCGATATAATGCAAAATTAAAAGAGGAACCATAGTCATTGAAGTGATATCTAAGTCCAGCAGATAAAATTCCCTCGATGTCTCCATCAATTAAGAATAACGAATTATCTGAGATAAAGGAGATTTTTCGAGCTACGCGAGTCATTCCGGATAAAAATAAAGGGATGACTTCTCCACTGAAACCATCATCTAGAGAAAATCCTAAACCTGTGCCAATTGTAATGTTGTTGTTCCTTGGGCCTACCGTAAGAAAAGTATTTGTTAGTCCAACTATTGAAAATTGGTCTGTATAAGGAATAGTAATTATAGAAGCACCGATGCTTAGATTTACTTTATTTCGTTCGATCGGAATATTGTATTTAGGAGCGATATAAATCAATGGAAATTCTTGCGCAAATAATATGGAAGAAACTTCTAATCCTCCCGTTAATTGGAATCTATCAGATAATCCAAACGTGACGGAATTAAAAAATAGATAAATGTTCTGATAGTAGGCTTGTCCTTTTTTAAGAGTATAGGCTGTAGGAGAAATAACATTATAGGTGGAATTGTGATAGTCTATGGCTATTCCATCCTCATCGAGTTCAAGCAATAAATCTCTTTTTTTAAAAGCTATAATTTCACTTTTATTTATATTGACTAATCCCATCGATTTTACATCTATGGTAATGGTTTCATCGTTCATGTCTGTGACTTCTCCAATGACTTTGTTCCCATCTTTGGTTTCAATTTCATAGATGAAATTTTGTTCTAATGAGGTGTCTTTTTGAGCCGAAATAGAGGTGAAGGCTATTATAAAGAAGGCTACAAATAGGATAAATAATCTCATAGTATTTGGTTATATTATCTCTAAGATAAGGGAAATAAAAAAGGCTGCCTAAATGTTTAGGCAGCCTTTAAAAATTTATCTATAAAACAATTAATTTGTTTTTACAGTTACAGTTTCTCCAATCCAACAACCGACTTTCGCACTATCCCCGGTTTTCAATCCCCTCATGAAAGCTTCATCTTTTGCCGGTAATGAACTTCTGTATCTTCCTACACGATCTGAAGCTTCTGTGGCTACTGAAGGGTCTATAGATTTCGCATAGTTATATTTATCCATAGCTGCGATGATGGCTAATCTTTGGTTCCAAGAATCTCCACAAGACCTTGCTGACTTAGCGTACATATCACCAATCAACATATACGGTCTGCCCCAGTTACCTTTCAGCCCAGCTGCTTCTTTAGCAAGTCTTCTAGCTTCCGCATATTGCGATAGTTTTCTAAACTTGATAGATGCTAAACCTAGCATATAGCTGGCTTTTTTACCAGAATCACTTTCGTCTCTTATTGCTTCTTCATATTTATTTACAGCTCCTTCGAAATCTCCATCATCGTACATTTTCTTAGCCATCATGGCAGGATTATTTGCTTCGAATTCTGCTTTTCTTTGAGCGTTCACCTCGGCTGCATATGTTTTCCATTTAGCGTCTATTTCTTGTACCAATGGATCGGTTTCTGGACAACCTCTTCTTTTTAGTCTTACCAAAACAGATTTGACATTATCGGGATCAGAGGTATCATCTCTATATTCTTGCTCTAATTCAGGCTTAAAGTAATCGCAATCAAATATATCTTTTTCTATTGGACGATATTGAGATTTTGCAGCCATCCAAGCTTGCTCATAATTTGCGCCTAACTTTTCATTATTAATGATATTGTACTCGGCGATATCTTCCATTTTCTTGTAATACTCCAATGCCTTTTCTTTGGTCATTTTTTCTTTGCTAAAATTGTAAGCAACAATTCTTGCTAAAGGATCGAATACAATATATTCTGTATCATTACCAGAGTTTACAAAAGCCTTGTCTATCATTGCCAAATTTTCTGAGTACGGCGCATTCAACGTATAGAACATATCCGAAGCATGGCGTCCATTGAGATATCCAATTTTCTTTTTGTAACACTCGTCTACGTCTTTTTCTCCACATTTCAAAGTGATGCTTTTAGATTCGTAGCAATCAATTGCGAGTGCATATAACTCATTTATTTTTTCCACATATTCTTTCTTTTTAGCTTCGTCTGTTTCCGTGGTAAACAAATTTTTATAGATTTTTACACCATCCATATAGTGGTAATCTCTTTTTCCATCGGCTGCAGGAGCTATTTCGTAAGCTAGCTTCCAATACTCAAATGCAGTTCCCCAATCCTCTTTTTTTAATGCTTCTCTGTAAATAGAATGGTGTCCAGAAGCTTCATCTTCTAAAGCAGTCCCAACCCAATTTTCACATTGTGCGTTTGTAGTACCAGTCCAAAGAATAAAACTGGCTAAAATAAAAATTGTAGTGTTTAATAGAAATTTCATGAGCGTGTGTTTTTTAATTATATTTTCTTTTAATAAACCATTCATCATCGTTGAATGTAAATCCGAAATTAATACGCATATATCGTTCTTCAATTGCTGTATTGTTTCCTTTCATACCAAAAGTAAATGAAAGATCAGCAGCTGATAATTTTCGTTGATTTATAAATGGAAGTCCAAATCCTAGGGTAAATCCATAATCAGTTAATTTTTCAGTTCCTAAACTTCTGGGGTCACTTTTATAGAAGAGACCATATTTATATTTAATTCTTTTAAAATAATTGATGTATGATTTGGCATTTGGGCTATAGAAACCACCCATGCTTATTTTATAAGAATCTGATAGTTCTTCTGGGAAGGCATCGTTTCTATAATTGGACCATTGAGTAAATTCGTAATTAACTCCGATTGCCCAATCTGCTCCTTGGCGATAGTGAAAACCTAGACCCAATGTTCCTGGCAAAGTACCATCTCCGCTTATGTCTATATTATTGCTAATTGTATCTACTCTACCAATTAGTTGTTCTGCTGAGAATACAATTTCATCTAAATTTGTAGAGTAGCTGGTATTGCTATTACCATAAATACCAAAGGTTATGTATTTTCTAGAAATGGTAGGATCTTCCTTTATTTGATTGGGGTTGAGGAAAAGGTCATACATTCCACCTATGTTATATACAAACCCAGAAACATGATAATCAGAGCGGCTAATATTATCGTAGGAATGATTCAAATCTAGAAAATTTACGTATCGAGTATTCTTAATATTTCCAAATAAATACCCAAGATTAATCCCCGCTGAGAATTGTTTATACTTGACACCGGTTCCCCAAAGGAATTTGTAGGTGCCGCCACTTCCTAAATAGCGTTTAGCAACATTTCCAATATTTTCAACAGATACCGTGTCAATAATATCATAGCCTACTGTAGAATATGGTGCTAATGTCAAAGACATCCCGACATTCACTTTCTTTTCAACTCTATCGAGTAGTGCATTTATCGGATTGGATAAGGCAAAGCCTAGGGAGATGTAGTCTAGATTTCCATTCCAGCTAGAAAAGCTAATAGATTCATCTTTCAATTCGGATTTTTCAGCATGCACTCCTGCTTCAAAAACAGTCGCCACTAAATGTCCATAAGATGCAGGGTTTACGATATTTACATTGTGGGTTCCATGGTACGAAGCCCCTATTGATCCCATTGATAATAAATAGGCAAAATTATTATTTGTCACATCTCCTAATCCGAATCTTGAATAGGGGGAATTGTCTTTTACTTCCAATACTTCCTGTGTGAATTGTGTCCAACTGAAAGTCGGAATCAAAAGGATAAGTAGGATATATATTATTTTATTGATATACAAGAATTTCATTGAGTCCAAACAAAACTAAATTTGTATTTACAAATATCTTAGAATTAACGAGATCTCCAAAGAAAGCACCGTCTCCTCCGGTTAAAATAACGTTAATCCTACCATATTTGGTTGTTATTCTGTCTTTATATGCTTCAATTTCTGTTACGATGCCCCAAATTGCACCATTATTAATCGCATTTACCGTATTCGTCCCAAGCATAATTTTAGGGGTTTTTCTTCTTACGGATGGTAGATTGGCTGTAAATTGGTGCATAGCTTTTAATCTTAACTCTATTCCCGGTGAGATATTTCCACCCCAATAATTGCCTTTTTTATCTATATAGTCAATTGTTATGCAGGTACCTATATCTATGACTAAGTTGTTGCCTTTATACGCTTTGAAGGCACCTACGGCAGCTGCAATCCGGTCCTTTCCTAAGGTTTTAGGAGTATCATAATGATTTTTGATTGGAATTGGAAGTTTGTGATCTAGGTTATAAGAAGGCACTGTTTTTTCAATAAATGGCCAAAATCTAGGCAGGGATTTTCTGACGGTGCTAATAATTGCCTTTTGAAAATTAAATTTTTTCTTAAGGTTCTTGATGTCTCTAACTAGCCATTTTTTTTGAGATTTAAAAAATAATAAATCTTCATTTTTAATAATGGCTATTTTAATGAAAGTATTTCCTATATCTATGCAAAGATTCAAGTTAGAATCAGTGTTTAAAGTGTCTTGTGCCTGTGAAGACCATGGCTAATGAATTTTGATTACAGTAATCAATACTTGCTTGATCTTTTATCGATCCACCAGGCTGAACGACTGCTTTTATACCTGCTTTGTGTCCTAATTCCACACAATCAGGGAATGGGAAAAAAGCATCTGATGCCATCACAGCTCCGTCTAATTGAAACCCCATTCTTTCCGCTTTATCGATTGCTTGTTTGCATGCATCTACTCTTGAGGTTTGACCACAACCCATCCCTAACAATTGATTGTTTCTAGTCAACACGATGGTGTTTGACTTTAGGTGTTTAGCAATTTTATTTGCAAAAATTAGATCTTTTGATTGTTGGTCATTAGGTTCTAGATTTGTAACGGATCGGAACTGTTCAGTGGATTCTATTTTTGTGTCCGTATCTTGAAGGATGATGCCATTCAAGATAGTTTTAACAGTTTGAGGTCTTCTTTGAAAATGTTTTATTACCATCAATATTCTCTTCTTTTTGGAAGAAAGTAATTCATATGCTTCCGGTTGGAAAGATGGGGCTATTAACACTTCGTAAAATATTTTGTTGATTTCTTCTGCAGTTGCTAAATCTATCTCCTTATTACAAATCAAAACTCCACCAAAAGCTGAAATAGGATCTCCAGCTAAAGCATCTTTCCAGGCTTCTAGGACCGTCGATCTTGTCGCTAAGCCGCAAGGATTTGTATGTTTTAGAATGGCAAAAGTAATGGATTCATTTTCGAATTCTGCCATGAGTCCTACTGCGGCATCGACATCTACTAGATTGTTGAAAGATAATTCTTTGCCTCCTTTTTTTTCGAACATGGATTCCATTTCACCGAAGTAAATACCTTGTTGATGTGGGTTTTCACCATAGCGTAATTTGGCCCCCTTTGCCATGCTTATCTTTAGTGGTTTATCCGTCAGGAGGTCTTCATTCAAATAATTGAAAATGGCTGTATCATAATGAGAAGAAATATCAAAAGCTTTTGCGGCTAATTCTTTTCTTTGTTTTAATGAGATGGTAGGCGCATCATTTGTAAGGACTTGTACGATATCTTGATATTGATTTTGCGACGGAACCACTGTGACATCTGTAAAATTTTTAGCAGCAGCTCTGATAAGAGAGATACCACCGATGTCTATTTTTTCTATGATTTCAGATTCGTCTTTAGATGAAGCTACGGTCTGTTCGAAAGGATACAGGTCGACAATCACTAAATCTATTGGAGGAATTTTGTATTCTTCTATTTGGGCTATGTGATCATCTGAACGCTTTGCAAGGATGCCTCCAAAAACAGCTGGATGTAGTGTTTTTACGCGGCCTCCAAGTATCGATGGGTAGCCTGTGAGTGTTTCTACCTTTTCCAGGGTATTGACTTTATTATCAAGAAAGTTGTAGGTTCCGCCTGTTGAGTACACATGGATGTTATGTTTATTCAACAAAGGAATGATCTGATCTAATCCATCCTTGTGAAATACGGAGATTAGCGCTGATTTGATGGTCTTTTCCAAGGTCAGTAATTTAGATCGCTAATGTAAGAATATATAGTAAAAATAGATACTATATATGACGTTGCATTTAAGATGTTGACTATTTGTGGATTGCTTTAGTTATGAACTACCAATTTCTTAATAATCATTTTTTCTGCAGCTTCGAATTTTAGATAATAAAGCCCATTTAATAATTGATTTGTTTCGATTGTCTTAGTGCCTTTAGGGTAAGAACTGATAATTCTACCATGCATGTCAATTAGATCGAAGTTCATAGGATTACTGTCGATGTACATAAGATCTGAAGCCGGATTTGGATATATATTTATATAGGTTTCAGAATCAATATCGAGATTATTAGAGATAATTTCTTGTCCGCATTCCCAAATAACTTCTTGAAAATAATTCTGTAGTTCATAGGTTATGTAACATTCATGTTCTTGATTATCAGTGCAATAGAGATTTCCGTTTTCATCGTATAGTCTACCAAAGGTTACGTCGCAATCATCTTTTGGAGAAAAATATAGAAAGGTGTTGATCTCATTATAAAAGGCCGTAATTATACTTACTTCACAACAATCATTTATGTCATTAATATTATTGGAAACCCAATTATAATCGGTGATTTCTGGGACTAAATTTCTATCTATAATGCAAGATATTTCTACTGGCAGTGCATCTGTACATGGAGTTTCAGCGTCAAGGGTTTGATAATTAAATTTGACATCTTGACCATCGAAATAATTAAACACAACAGTTTCTGCAAAATATGGGTCGAGTATTGTTCCGTCCTCTAATTCTATTAAGAAATATTCTGATCCTTCACAATCGTCAAAGTACAGATGTCCATTAGTATCAGGCAAGCAAGTAGGTTCTTGGTAATCACAGTTTAAGTTGTCTTGCGAAAATAAATACAGATTTGACGTAAAATCAGCGATTACGAGATCACCAAAACCATCACCCGTTAGATCTCCAATTATATTTAAACTTGCTCTAGAATCTAGTAAGTCTATGTTATTCCCATTTAAGTCCGATAAATGGATATTTGGATTTCCCCCAAAGAGGGAACCATTTATGAGAAAAGCAGTTTCTCCATCGGAGGTATAAAGTCCATTAACTTTAAATTCATCATCTTCACACAATATGTTTTCTCTATTTTCAGGATTAAAAAAACCATTATCATTATAATAAACAAAGAGACATTCATCTATATTAGGAGATCTATGTTGAGCTAAAATATCAGGGTAACCATCTTTATTTACATCAAACAAATCTAGACTAAAGGTTCTGGCGGCTAGATCGTATGTTGTGCCAACAGATTGAAGCAAACCGTTTTCGTTCTTGTAAATTTCTACCATTGGAGAAAATGGGCTTTCATGGTGGGCTACAAGATCTATATCTCCATCTGAGTCAATATCCCCAAATTCTACTTCTCCAAACACATTTCTAGTTTCAAGAATTTGTAATTCAAGATTATCAAAACCAGAGGTATTGTTATAAATATTAATCTTGAAGGTCTCTAAGAATGGATAGGTTCCTGAATAACGCCCTCGCCTAAGAATGATCTCAGGGTATCCGTCATCATGGATATCTTCTATATAAAGATCGTTTCCATATTCAACAGAAGTGAGAAATATCTTCTCACCAAAATTTCCATTCTCATTTTTGAGGACATATAAATTTGTTACTTCTGTGTTTTCTTTTACAACTATATCTGCATCTCCATCATTATCTAAATCGCCAGATGCAATTTGTAATAAAGATGTGTTGGATATATCAAAAGGGTCTAGCAAGACATTGTGTATTTCAAAATCACACCCATTATCAATATTCTCTATCCATGCAATTTGGTAATTATTGTCTACTGATGCAATAATTATATCTAAATCATTATCACCATCTATATCGTTTAAATCTGCATTATTTATTTCAATTATTGGAGTACAATTTATACAATCGCTCCAATTGAATGAACCTAAGGCATTGGAACCAGGATGAATAGAATGATATGAGCTATAATGGAATGCCGTCCGTCTGTAGGAAATAATGGAAGCATTTTCATCTGTTTTTAGAGGGACAATGTTTAATTCTAGGTTATGACCTTGAGGAAGATAGACCTCATTTGTGGAATGCAATGCGTATTCGAAGTTTGAATTTAATTTTAGAACGGTATGCTTTTCATCGAACAAAACCCATTCAGGATAACCGTCGCCATCTAGGTCTCCTACTGCATAATAGGGGGGACCATTACTTTGGGTCTGACTAAAGTAAGGATGAAATACTTGAAATTGTCCATCGCCACCATTTTTAATCGCTCTACATTCCACATTGCCATATATAACATTCCCAACATCACCATTTATTACTATTTGTCCAGATTGAATAGCAAATAAAATATCCAGATCACCATCTAAGTCAAAATCTATAAATTTAAGGTACTTAGGTATCCACTCTTCATTAGCTGTATTCTTTATAGTATACAAAAGGTTTAAGCTTCCATCTACTAATTGATAGACCTCGAAATCATGATTCCTCAGCTGCTTAATTACTTCTGCGGTGCCATCCATATCCATATCCTTTGCATAGAACGGAGTATAGCTTTGAGTGCCTTGTTGTAATACAAGAGTGAAAGTATCATCACCGTTGTTAAGGTAAAAATGAATTGATTGCCAACGAGGTATAATAAGGTCTCTGAAGCCATCACCATTTAAATCTTCGAAAGTGAGGATGTCTCCATTATATGTATCGCTTTCTAGATAAAATTCTTGACTATTGAAGTTGGCATTTCCATCATTCCTCAATAGCATCCAATAATAATCTCTTGATGAAGATTTAGTGAGTTCTCCAATTATGTCAAAATCACCATCAAAATCGTAATCTTGTATAAGGAATTTTTGACCTTTCAATTCAATATTTGTTTGAATAATTGCGGATTCTCCAAAGGATCCATTTAGGTTTTTGCTCCAAAAAACCACTTTATTAATATCATCATAGTTTACCATGTCGTCTAATCCATCATTATCTAAGTCTGCCCATTGTGGAATAACAGTTGCTTGATAAAAAGGATCGAGTATAGGGTTTTGAGTCCATTGAGCCGATAATGTATAGGCTAGAAGGAGTACACTTATAATGGAAAATAATAATTTAAACATAAGTCTAATTGAATTATTAATTTATAGATTTTTAACGGAATTGTAAAGAGCTCCGCCTTCTGCAAAGTGTTTATTAACTTTTTCCTTAACTTCCTCGGGGACAGTCAACTCGGGAGCATGATGAGGTTTGATTCTTGCATCTATGATTAATGATCCAGTGCATCCCCAATGTTTAAATGAAGTAGTTGCACCAATTCCGTAAATGTCATGGGATGGATTTGCTCTCGTGAATGTAACCCACAAAAAGTTATTTAAGGTTTCTGCTGTAAAGCTTGGATCATCTGCTATAACAATTAGGGGGAAGTCATTTAGCTCAATGGTTTCTAACTCTTCGATGATTTGATTTATATTTTTTGAAGCGTTTTCATAGGAGGAAAATGGGGTAGATTCCATGATCAATATTCCGGGAGATGAAAGAGCGATTTTCTTCACATGAGTAAGGGACGAATTGATCGTCGGAATTTTCGAGCCAAGAGACCTTATTTTATCGCCACAACATGCCATCACCACTTTAGAGCCTGCATTCCAGCCATCTCCTGAATAGTCTAAAGTATCAATCGTGGTTTTGGTTTGAAAATGTAAATCTCTTTTCCAGTCAATACGTTCTAGTACATGACTAAAGAAATCCCTAATATCATGACAGTTAAGTTTAGGTTTGGTGTCATCTGTGGCGGATATAATGAGGAATTTTGCTAATGAGGTTTGACCTGAGCCTAGTATGCGATTTGCAATTGTCAATATTTCCTCTGGTTTTTTTTCTCGAAATGGCATATATCTTTCCTGACCTATTGCTAACAAAAGCGGATGAACTCCAGCGGCATCCACGGCATTGATTTCTACTAATCCGGGGAATTCGCCCGGGGTTAATTCTTCTACTAATTTGTGAATTAAATAGCCAAAACTACTATCTTCTTGGGGTGGTCTACCGACTACTGTAAATTGCCAAATAGCATCTTCTTTGGCGTATACGTTACTAACTTTCATGACGGGAAAATCATGTGCTAAACTATAGTAGCCAAGATGGTCGCCAAATGGACCTTCTGGTTTTTTCTTGTTTTTTTGAATGATTCCTGTAATGACAAAATCAGCATCATTTGATATCAAAAACCCATCGGGGTCGTAGGAATATCTGACAGCTCTATCATTCAACATGCCTGCAAAAGTTAACTCTGTGAGCCCTTCCGGCATCGGCATGATAGCGGCAAAAGTATGAGAAGGAGGACCGCCAATAAATATGCTACATTTAAATTCTTTTTCAGTTTCAATATACTTTGTATGGTGTACCCCGATGCCTCTATGCAATTGATAATGCAATCCTATTTCTTCATTTAATATATATTCATTTCCAGAAAGTTGAATTCGATACATACCTACATTGGATTTCATGATTTTGTTACTATCAGGAGGTAGCGTAATGACTTGTGGACAGGTGACAAAGGCCCCTCCATCCATGGGCCAGCATTTAATCAAAGGGACTTGATCGATGCTAATTTTCTGAAATTTCGCAGACGTGAAACTTTTTTTTCTAGGAAGTCCATTCAAGGCATTAAAACCAGCTCCAATCGCTTCGAAAGGGTGCCTTAAGGCCCTCATTGGGTCTGCCTTATATTTTGTTATAGTCTGTACTTTTGGAAATGATTTACGAAACAAGAAATCTGTTCTTTCGAGGGTTCCATAAAGATTAGAGGCAGCCTGATAATTAGAGCCCTTCACGCTTTCAAATAGTAAAGCGGGTCCTTGTGCATCAAAAATTCTTCGATGTATTTCAGCCATTTCTAAATCAGGATCTACTTCGAATGGGATTCGAAGTAATTGACCTGTTTTTTCTAAATCTATGAGACTTTCCTTTAGGCTTTTATACATAAAATTGCTTTGTGTCTAAAGATTAAAAAAATTAAGGGAAAAAAGTTTAGAAATAAAAGTGAAATCATTACTTCAATTAATTTTTATGCCTAGAATGATTTATTAATTTGCTTTATCTTCACCATTAAACACAATCCTTAATACATGATTTTACAAACGATAGATTGGCTTATCATTTTGGCTGTATTAGCGAGTACCATGGGAATTGGTATTTTAGTTTCCAGAAAATCTGGAATGAATACCACCGAATATTTTTTGTCAGGACGTCGGATGCCATGGTGGTTATTAGGAATGTCCATGGTGGCAACTACATTTTCAACAGATACTCCAAATTTGGTCACGAGCATTGTTCGTCAAAATGGGGTTTCGGGAAATTGGGTTTGGTGGGCGTTTCTTCTTACTGGGATGCTTACGGTATTTGTGTATGCGAGGCTTTGGAGGAAATCGGGTGTAACTACTGATTTAGAATTTTATGCTTTAAGATATGGAGGCAAACCAGCCCGTTTTTTACGTGGTTTTAGAGCTATATATTTAGGTGTAGTATTTAATGTTTTGGCGATGGCTGGGGTCACATTGGCCGCGATAAAAATTGGTGAAGTAATGATGGGTTTGCCACCCTTAGCTACCGTAGGAATAGCGAGTACGATTACGGTGATTTTTAGTGCTTTGGGAGGGTTTCGTGGTGTATTATATTCGGATTTATTGTTATTCTTTTTGGCTATGATTGGAGCTATAGGTGCAGCCTATTTTATTGTGAACATCCCGGAAGTAGGAGGTTTGTCAGGATTATTGGAACATCCAAACGTCCGCGGGAAATTATCAATGATACCGGATTTCAACGATACCGAAATGGTTGTGACTATACTTATTATTCCGCTGGCAGTGCAGTGGTGGAGTAGCTGGTATCCTGGCGCAGAGCCCGGTGGAGGTGGTTATGTGGCTCAAAGAATGTTAGCTGCAAAAGACGAAAATCATGCGATTGGAGCTACTTTTTTATTCAATGCGATGCATTATGCATTGAGACCTTGGCCATGGATATTAGTAGCTTTAGCTTCTTTGGTTTTATTCCCAGATTTAGAAAGTATAAAAGAGGCTTTTCCAAATGTTGCGGATGATAAACTAGGAGATGATTTAGGATATTCTGCCATGTTGACCATGTTACCCAAAGGATTGGCGGGATTAGTTGTGGCTTCCTTGGTTAGTGCTTATATGTCTACGATTAGTACACATTTGAATTGGGGTGCCTCATATGTAGTGCATGACTTTTATCGTGAATTTGTGGATACCAAAGCAGATGAGAAAAAGCTCGTATTGATTGGTCGATTGACGACGATTTTACTGATGTTTTTTAGCGCAATATTGGCCTTGTTTCTTCAAGACGCATTGCAATTATTTGTTTTCATTTTGGCGTTTGGTGCAGGAACAGGATTAATATTTATACTTAGATGGTTTTGGTGGCGGATCAATGCATGGAGTGAAATTTCTGCTATGATCGCTTCAGGTGTTGTCTCTATTTTGTTAAATATTCCTTCTATCAATCAAGCTATATTTAGTCACACTTTACCGGGTTGGTCAAAATTTCCAATTATAGTATTCATATCCACTTTTATTTGGGTGATGGTAACTTACTTAACTAAGCCAGAGAAGAAGGATGTACTAGAGAGATTTTATAAACAGATCCAGCCGGGGGGACCAGGGTGGACAAAGATTTCAAGTCAGATTGATCAGAGTGAATTATTGGATGAACCATGGGATATACCTAGAGGAATCATAGCCATGTTATTAGGCTGTGGATTTGTCTATGGAATACTATTTACAACTGGTATGCTAATTTATGGAGATTATACAAATGGGTTGATTATGGCATTTATCAGCCTTGTTTTTGGGTATTTGCTTTTCAAGTATAAACCAAAAGTGATATGATCCAATTTCGAATTCTAGTTATTCTATTGCTTATACTCATAAGTTCTTGTAAGTCTGAAAGATCCAATAGGATTGAACCAATTAAAATTGAAGTCAATGAAGCTTATATTGATTTAAATAAATTTATTCCTAATATCCATCGAAAAGATCGTCTCATTTATTTAAGTGATTCACTTTACACCGGGACCATTTCGCGTTTTGCAGATGGAGAACTTTTATGTGAGGTAAACTTAAAGAATGGATTGTTTCATGGAAAGTTTAAAGAGTGGTTCCTTGAAGGGAAA
>Ga0209828_1000846_pt1 | contig 28975 bp, 31 predicted proteins | sample MaitaG_FD_187429 | JGI IMG/M metagenome (GOLD analysis project Ga0209828, IMG submission 187429) | Marine algal microbial communities from Maine, USA - Maine_Asex2 metaG (SPAdes) (version 2) | ecosystem: Host-associated > Algae > Red algae > Unclassified | place: Maine, USA | collected 2015-01-05
ACACAGCGTTGCTGACGGTGATGCCATTGCCGTTCAGGTCCATCGAGAACGGCGTGACGATGTGCGCCTCGGTGCCGTAACCGATGGTGGCGGCAAGTGGCTGACCCGCCAGCATGTGCGCGCCGTCGAGCTGTCCCGTGATCACGCCGTCGAGCAGCACTTTCCAGTTCGCCTGCGGCTCGAGTGTGACGTAGAGGCCCTCGTCCTCGAAGTAACCGTTCTCGTAGGCGACGGCGAGCGGTGCCATGTCAGTGAGCTTGATGAAGCCGAAGGTCAGTTCGTCCTTTTCGACGTCGAGCATCTCGGTCCCCGCGGCCATCGCCGTCACGGAAGTCAATCCGATCGCTACCACTGCGCCGAAGAAGCCGATTCCTAGCATCTGCCGCAGCATCCCTGTACCTCGCACCGGCGAGAGGTGTCGTCCCCTGCAGGGCATCGTTCCGAAGACAGTCCTGCCGGTAGCACCGTCATGGCGGGTTTGGAGATTCGACATCGCGTAAGTCCTGAAACATGAGTGGGGACGTGACGCAGCCTAGCTACAACCGAACGGCCTGCCTCGCGTTCATTTCGCATCGCTGTGATGCACGCGGCGCAGCGGGCATCGCATTGGTGCGCGACGAACGCAAATGCTTCATGGCAGCGCAGCCGGGAACGCTTTTTCGGGTGCGCGACGTCGTAACGCTAGTGCGACACCGTCGCTTTCCGGCAGGTCTGTGACGGGCCGTACCGAGTGATTTTCCTACAGGCGTCACCTACGTCGAAACAGTTGCCCGGGGTGTGACGCCGGTGAGGCTCGTGTGCCGTCATGACCGAGATCGCGCCAGACAATCATTTCTCAGAGGCCTATTGCGCTATCACGATCTGTCTTCGCGAACGGTTCACACCATAGAGCACGGATGGCTCGACGCTTCTGTCCCAGGCTATTCCCTGGCCCTCGATCTTCGGTAAATCGACTGTCTCGACCCAGACGATTTCGTGAGCAGTGGGTGGCAAAGTCACTATGTAGGCTTCACTCTGGTCGTGCCCTGTCAAGTAGAGGCGAGAATCTGGCCCCCAGGAACCTCCCGAGTTACTCATCGGTGCAAATCGCTGAAGCAGCGCAATCGGGTACGTCCACGTACGTAGAATGGCGAAATCATCCGACATCTTGACCAGCTGCGTTCCTGCGAAGTCTCGCACGGTCTGCTCGAGCGGATGTTCCCTTGCCAGTTGCCCGTAGTCGGTGAAGGCACCCCACCAGTAGCCCGCGTGGCGATCCAGCCAGGTGAACGCACCACGTCGAGTTCCGAAGGAGTGTGTGCGCACTCGCTCGAGTGTCTCCGTATTCCAGACTTCGACCGAACTCCTCGTCGGTAAAGCCGGCCAGTCAGAATGCGCCGCGAACAGCCTGCCGTCGTGTATGACGCCGCCGTTGAGGTGCACGATACCGGCATCACCCTTGGGCGGTGCCGAACGGGTCAACGCCATCCCGCTCCACTTGTCGTGACGACTGACGTTTCGTCCGCTGAGCGCGTAGACATGACGCTCGTCTACAGCGACGCCCTGTACCGCATCGATCGAAAAGAAGGACTGTGTCGGATCAGGCGATGGATACGTCGCGGGCGGTCGAGACCAGATCTCGCTTGCCACGAAAAACGAAGCTGAAAGCGCGACACAGGCAGGAACACGGGGCCACGAAAGCATTATTGTTCAAGCATCTTCAGCCGCGACAATGCGAACCTGACGGTGACAGTCGATCGGTCGCATGAAATTGTCCAACCATGGGCTATGCCTTTCGGCTTCATCCAGCATCCTGAGAATGACTCCCTCCGACGCCGTACTCTCGACGATCACGGTGTATTGTACCTGCGCATAGCCAGCTGCAATATCGACTGCTCCAATCAGACCGACAACATCACTGTCTGCGCGAACTTCCACTTGCAGACCTGTCAGCGGAACTTCCGGCCGGGATGCCCATAGGGGTGTACCCGCACCACAGAGGACGCGAAAGCTGATGCCGCGTTGCGTGATGCCTACTGCATCAAGCCCGATCTCACTCTGAGCCCGCCGGTAAAAGAACACCCATGATCGACTCTGCACCTTTCAAGATCAAGGCCGACGACATCGAAATCCGGCGTATCAGGGACAAGGTCATGGGGTTTCCATGGCGCGACATGCCAGATGTCGAGGGCTGGAGTCAGGGGACCAGCAAGACCTATCTTGAGGAACTCTGCGACTACTGGGTCGAGGAATACGACTGGCGGACACATGAAGCAGCATTGAACCGGTTTGATCAGTTCGTCACGCCGGTGGACGACATCGACATCCACTACCTGCATGAGAGAGGTAGCGGTGATAAAGCTGTACCGCTACTGCTGTCGCATGGCTGGCCCGGATCCTTCGCTGAGTTCAGCAAGATAGTCGAGCCACTGGCGCATCCGGAACGCTTCGGTGGAGACGTCGCAGACGCATTCGATGTCATCGCACCTTCTCTGCCGGGATTCGGGTTTTCAGGGCGACCGGCAAGGCCGATCGGACCTAGAAAGATGGCAGATCTGTTCAATCGTCTGATGACCGAAAACCTCGGCTATGCCGCCTACCTGGCACAGGGCGGTGACTGGGGTGGAGCCATCTCATCGTGGTTGGGTTTCGAGCACAGCGCTGCTTGCAAGGCGATACACATCAACATCCTTACGATGCGCCATCCGGATGGCCCGCAAACCGACAGGGAACACGCCTGGGCTGAGCAGTTCGACAGGGATCAGATACTGCAGGACGGTTACCGGACCCAACAGGCGACGCGGCCACAGACACTCGGCTACGCCATGATGGACAGTCCGGTCGGCACGGCGGCCTGGGTGATCGAGAAGTTTCACGCGTGGTCGGACCTCCGCAATGACGACATCGAGTCAGCTCACAGCAAGGATTCCCTGTTGACGAACATCATGATCTACCTGATTACCGGCACCTTCATCACTGCTTCGTGGATTTATTATGGCCGCCGCGAAGAAGGCGGGCGAATCTTCTCGCCACAAGGTCACCGCGTGGAGGTACCTACCGCAGCCGCTCTGTTTCCGTCGGAGATGCTTGCCTGGCCACCACGGACCTATGTGGAGCGCTTGTACAACGTGACTCATTGGAGCGAGATGCCGCGCGGCGGGCACTTCGCGGCAATGGAGGTACCTGAACTACTCGTTGACGATATTGTTTCCTTCGCTCGTACCGTGCGAGGGAAGCTGATCCAGTCCATGGAGAATTGAACACATGCAACGCATGGGTATGGTGATACGTCTCGAGCACGAACGCGTCACGGAGTACAAGGCACTGCACACGGCGGTCTGGCCAGGGGTGTTGGCCAGGATCAGCGAATGCAACATCAGGAACTACACCATATTCCTCAAGGAGCCGGAGAATCTGTTGTTCGGCTTCTGGGAATACCACGGCGATGATTTCGAAGCGGACGCTGCTCGCATGGCTGCAGATCCCGAGACGCAGCGCTGGTGGGACGTCTGCAAGCCCTGTCAGACGCCACTCGACACGCGCGGCGACGGAGAGTGGTGGGCGATGATGGAATGTATCTTCCACCACGACTGACGGCCGCCATGCCTCAAGTGTCCATCGTGCCTGCATCTGATCTCTTGCGTACCCCCGCCTTTACGCTCGTGTTCGATCCGGCGTGCGCATTCGATCCAGTCAAGAGTTCAAAGTCGTCTTGCCCTTCGGAAACGACTTGATTGCGTCCGCCGTGCTTTGCTGCGTAAAGTCGGTCGTCACTGCGGCGTGTCCAGCTTTTCCTGTCATCCGACGCTCGGAGGCTTGCCACCCCTATGCTCACCGTCACCGGATGTTGCTGCAGGATAGCGGTCTCTGCGACCCTTGCTCGCAAATCCTCTGCGCGCCTTCGCGTAGTGCCCGCAGCGCTGCCGACAAGCAGAATCAGAAATTCTTCGCCACCCAGTCTGAAAACCGCACCCTCACTCGCAACTTGCTGTTTGAGCAATCGGGAGACTTCACAAAGCACGATGTCCCCCGTGTCGTGACCAAAGCGATCATTGACGCTCTTGAAGTGATCGAGATCGATCGCCAGCAGCGTCGCGGGAATCAGTTTTTCCCGAAACGCATCGATAGCTGCCTGTAGGCGATTTCTCAACGATGAGCGGTTCAACAGACCCGTAAGTGGGTCATGATCCAGCTGATATCGGAGTCGTTGCTGTTGGGCATCGATCTCACGCACGAGGATGCAAGTGAACAGGCTGACGGCCACGAGGCTCGCCGTGAGCCGCGCAGAGACGACGGGATCGAGCGTGGTCCACATCATCGGCACGGCAACGATCATGATCATCACGTTCGCGATCGCCGCCTTGCGCAGACCGAGCATGCAGTAGCACGCCAGGATCGACGGAAAGCACCAGATGCTTGCCATGTCTCCATCGACACGAAAGGCGAGCGCCATGAACAGGATTCCGCCAGGTACCAGGCCGTACAGAGTCATCGGTTCGTGATCGCGACCACGGGCGACCAGCAGTGTGTTGATGACGAGAATGGCAGTAATGTAGGTTCCACCGAGGGCCACGACATAGGACTCGCGGATTAGCGCATAGACGGTAAACGGCAACAGCAGCGTGACCGCCGCGAGCGCCACGCCCGTGGTCGCTTTCGCCCTGTAGTCGCCGTGTGCATCCCAAGTGCGCGAACCGCCGCTCATGTGAAATCTTCCGTCGACAGGTGCACCGCTCGACCGTTGTCACAGGCGGATCCTGTAACTCGGGCGTCGGCTCTTCGCCTCGACCCCGAATCGCTGCAAGATGCATTCCACTTCAATCCGCATCATCGCCTCCACGTAGGGACTACGATGGGTTGACAGGTATCGGTCTGTGGATGTGGAGAATCACCGGAAAAATGAAGAGACGCACGTTCCTGGGCACGACCCTGGCCGCCTGTACGTCACCTGCGTTCGGTCGTGTTTTCAAGACGGAAAACCAAGCCGGACGCCGCGAACTCGTCGCGCGTCGCTCGACCGAGCCATTGGTTGGCATGCCATACCCACCAACCCCGGTCTGGGCTTTCAACGGTCACGTGCCCGGTCCGGAGATCCGTTTACGTCATGGTGAAACCCTGTCGCTTGCGATCGTCAACGAGCTTGACGAACCGACCTCGGTGCACTGGCACGGTGTGCGTGTGCCGTGGCGTCTGGACGGTGTGGCAGGCCTGACGCAACCACCCATCCTCTCTGGTGAGCATTTCAACGTCGACTTCGTACCACCCGATGCTGGCACCTACTGGTACCACGCGCACGCAAACACGCCCGAGCAGGTGGGACGTGGCTTGTACGGCCCGTTGATCATCGAGGAGGCGGAACCGCTTGCGGTCGATCGAGAACTCGTCTGGCTACTGGACGATTGGCGTCTCGCCCCCGATGCGTCCATCGTGGAAGGTTTTGACGACCGTCACGATGCGTCGCATGGCGGTCGCATCGGCAACACGATAACGCTGAACGGTCGACTTCGCCCTCCGATCCGGGTGCGTTCGGGCGAACGCGTTCGCCTGCGCCTCGTCAATGCAGCCAACGCACGTCAATTTGCCCTCGACTTTGGAGACCTGCCCCTGCAAGTTGTCGCCATCGACGGGCAGCCGGTACGCCCCTACGCACCGGACGGACTCGTCTCGCTACCTTCGGCCGGGCGTGTCGACCTTGTCGTCGATCTGCTCGCACCGCCGTCCACGACGCTTGAAGTGACGGATCACTATTACAACGAACCGACTGTCGTCGGAGCGCTCGCGCTCGACGCGCAAGCACCAATGCGGAATTCACCCCCCGATACACCCTTCGATCTGGGTGCGTCCGCTCTCCCGGAACCAGCGCTTGGAGATGCCATCGAAGTCGATATCGTCATGCAGGGAGGAGCGATGGGCGGACTTCGTGAAGCAACGCTCGACGGCGAACGCCGAAGCATGCGCGACCTCGCCGCCGCCGGTCGCTTCTGGGCGCTGAACGAGCTCGTCGCCAGCGGCTACGACACAGCGCCACTGATCAAGGTTGCGCGGGGACGTACAGTCATGCTGCGTTTTCAGAACGACACGGCATTCGTCCATCCAATGCACCTGCACGGACATCACGTGAAGCTCTTGTCGCTCAATGGCCGTCCTCCCACGCGGACCGTATGGCACGACAGCGTGCCGGTCGCACCCGATCAAGTCGTGGAAGTCGCATTCGTCGCCGACAACCCCGGCCGCTGGCTGCTGCACTGTCACGTGCTCGAGCATCACATGGCCGGCATGGGCGCGATCGTACAAGTTGCCTGAGTCACGAACGATCGTTAAGTGCACTCTGATCGAGAGCATCGAAACCCTTGGTTTATCGATGTAATCGGCAATTGCGGAAATCGGGATACACTCACTCGACGATTCTCTAACGTTCGGCCCACACTCATTCCGGAGTACAGATCAAGTGTCCAGCTACAAGCTCAGCTATTTCGACTTCGATGGTGGACGGGGTGAGCCGATACGCATCGCGATGCATGCTGCCGGAATCGCATTCGACGATGAGCGCTTGAGCTTTCAGCAATTTGGCGAACGTCGGAATGGTCTGCGATTCAACGCTGTCCCCGTGCTCGAGATTGACGGCGAACAGGTAACGCAATCAGACGCGATAGCCCGTTACGTTGGCAAGCTTGGCGGACTCTACCCGGATGATGCTCTGCAGGCCATGTACTGCGACGAGGTATTGGGCGCACTCGAGGACCTTACACACTATGTCGTGCAGACCTTTGGACTCGAAGGAGATGCCTTGAAAGAGGCGCGCCTCAAGCTCGTCGACGGGCGAATGAGTGTATTTCTGCGAGGTCTCGAAGCGCTCTTGATACGTGGTGGCGGCAGTTTCTTCGCCGGTGATGCCTTGTCGATAGCAGACCTGAAAGCGTTCGTACAAACTCGTGGGCTGGAATCCGGAAACATGGATCATGTGCCGACAGACATCGTCGAACGAGTCGCTCCGCTACTGCTCGAACATCGGCAACGCGTGGGCGATGATCCGCGCGTAGTTGCATACTATGCGTCTCGGAGCTGAATCAGCATGTCGCTATTCGCCTGCATCTTCTGTCACATCGTCTCGTTCATTCGCGACACCCTGGTCCTCGCCCGGACTCTTTTCCGATTCCATCGAAGCACCGCCCTTGCCGCGAGTGCACTGCTTGCAAGCGTGGCGCTCGCGCCCGCCACGGTGTTTGCAGATCGCGGAGCAGAAGAATGGGTAACCACGTGGGCAGCAAGTCCACAGTCGGCCCTCGAGGGATTGTTCGAGCCAGCCCCCGAGCCCATGAGCTTCGACGAGCAGACAGTACGCATGATCGCGCGCGTCAGTCTCGGCGGAAAGATGATCCGTGTGCGTCTCGACAACCGCTTTGGTACCGTTCCGTTGCTGGTCGGTGAGGCTGGTGTAGCACTGCACGCGGGCGGCGGCAACATCGTACCTGGCAGCGCGCGGACACTGACCTTCGGGGGTCAGACGGGCATTGTCGTGCCGGTTGGCGCACCGGCCTTGAGCGATCCCGTCAATCTCGACGTCGAGAATCTTGCCGAGCTTGCCATCAGTCTGTATCTCCCCGGGCCGACTCCGGCAGCGAGCGTACATGCCCTCGGCCATCAGACAAGTTATCTCACACCGCCGGACTGGGGAAGCTACATCGCTGCAGAGGCCTTCCCGACGATGCTCACCTCGGAATCTCGATACTTCCTGTCAGGCATCGAGGTGCGCCCGACAACAGAGGCAAAGACAATCGTCACCCTCGGCGACTCGATCACCGACGGCTTCGGCTCTTCTACCGATGCAAATGCCCGCTGGCCGGACGTACTTGCCGAACGTCTGCTCGCCCCGACGACATCGTCGAACGGCGGAACGTCACTACCAGAGAAACGCTCGGTCGCCAACGCAGGTATCAGCGGCAATCGAATCCTGAATACCGTCATCGGGCCGAACGCGCTATCGCGATTCGATCGCGACGTGCTCGCACAGCCCGGTGTCGCCTTTGTCACGCTACTCGAGGGCATCAACGACATCGGTCTTAGCGAGTTCCTGCCGGAGCAGGAGGTCAGCGCAAACCAGATAATCCAGGGTTATCGTCAGTTGATTGTCCGTGCGCACGCTCACTGCGTGAAGGTCGTTGGCGCTACCTTGACTCCCTTTGAAGGCTCGCTCTACTTTACGCCAGAGGGGGAGGACAAGCGTCAGGCGCTCAATGCCTTCATTCGTGACAGTGGCGAATTCGATGCGATCATCGACTTCGACGCAGCCGTTCGCGATCCCGCGCAGCCGAAAAGATTGCTCTCCGCCTACGATGTTGGCGACAACCTTCATCCGAGCGATGATGGGTACCGCGCCATGGCCGAAGCAATCGACCTGAGCGTTTTCGAGGGAACGCTCGAGGGCTGTCGTTGAACCTTGCCACTCGGGTGAATCCGTTGGCAGATTCGCTCGAAGCTGACATGCGCTCAGCAAGCATTTTTGTGTGAACAAGCCGTCGAGAACCCACGCACTTTGGGAGAAGCAGGATCGGCACACCGGCGATCGTTGGCGACTTTTCCAGGCGGTCAGTGCTGTTTTCAAGGCCCAGTCCGTGCTCTACCCTGGCAGCTATGTCGATCTCGCCGCCTCGTTTGTCTATCCGAGTGTGACGTACGTAGACATGGACAAGCGTGCCAACGCGTTCTTTGCCGACACCGAAGCTATCGACCAGATTCTGATGGAACACGGAGTTGAACCGGAGGAGCGAGATGTTCGCTTCATACACTCGGACTACTGTTCCCTGGATTTACCTGTGCAAGGTTTCGACCTGTTGATATCGTTGTACGCGGGGTTCATATCCGAGCCTTGCACTGGTTTTCTGAGAATCGGCGGTTACCTGTTGGTCAGCCCCGGTCATGGAGACGCAGCGATCGCCTCAGTCGACAAGCGGTATGAATTCGTCGGTGCAGTGCTGTCGCATGACGGCGACTACCGCGTCCAGACAGCTGATCTGGGGCGCTATCTGATTCCCGGAAAACAGTTGATGGTGACTCCAGAACTGATCCATCAACTGAGTCGGGGTATCGCCTACACAAACCCGGCCTTCGCTTACGTATTCAAACGTACCCACTAATCGTTTCCGTCGAAAAAAGGGCGGCTGCCTGCCATACTCGAACACAGCTGATCGACGGGAAGGTTTCATGAACGATCTTACAATTGCAAGACATATCAAATACGAATTTGAAGTCCCGATCGAGCGAAGCCCGGCCCATACGTGGACCACCATGATCGACGATATCAATGCTTGGTGGATTGACGACTTCCGAGCACTGGGAGAAGGCTCGACGGTGAGCCTGAATGCGCAAGCCGGCGGTCAGTTGATCGAAAACGCAAAAGATGGCAGCAGTCTTGAATGGTACCGGGTACAAATGGTTGCGCCCGGGAAGTCACTGTATCTGATCGGATACCTTGCCCCGGACTGGGGCGGGCCGACGACCTCGATGCTAAAGTTGGCCGTCGAAGATCGCGGTGGCGGTTGTGCGCTGATTGTTTCGGATGCATTGCTGGGCAACGTTTCAGAGGCATCAGCCCTGAGGGCAGAAAACGGCTGGAAAACACTGTTTCAGAAGGGGTTAAAGGAATTCGCAGAGAATTAGTTCTATGGAACTACTCTCGAAAATGTTCCTCGAATTGTTCAACATCGCCAGGGATTTCAGACCAGCGTCGAGCCGATCGAACAAAAACATGGCGACAGTCGAGGCGCGCAAGTTCAGGCCAACACGGGTCGTCGAGCGAGCCCACGGCAATCGACTGTATGGACGGCACGGCTTCCAGCGTGAGGCCGATATTGGAGCCGCAAGTTCCACAGAAATATTGGTCCAGCCATCGACCTGAATTATCCGATATGTGTCGGTAGATAGAAGCCATATCCGACGGGATGCTTACCTGCGCCTTCTCGAAGACCAACTCGACCCCGAATGCAGAGCCGGTTCGTCGTTGGCACCAACTGCAATGGCAGATAGTCACCCGCAACGGCATACCGTCGATGCTGTACCGGACTTTCCTGCAAACACACCCACCCCATCGCTGCTCTTGCATCTCGACGTCAACGAGTTAGCCAGTAGATCGACAATCATAGCAACCATCCTGATGAGCTCTGTTCGCCGAACAGGGTTCAATGGCCGATTCCGCACAAGACAACGAGGCTGTCAATCAGGCGACGTTTCGGTGTAACGGCTCGATCAATTGACTGGCACTGACACGACGGCCAGACAGTCTCCGACCTTGATCAGTCCGGGATAGTGACGGGTAGTCAGAATACCGGAGCGAAGCGCTCTATAGTTCACCGGTTCGACGCCAGTTCGATCAACGGGCCAGACCCTCGCGAGCATCTCGCCCTGCTCCACCTCACCACCCAGATCGACCAGAGGTTCTATCAATCCCTCGTGTTCACTGAATACGAAACAGTCGTCATCGGGCATCTCGAGTTCGATGGTGTCTTGCAGTTCAGGTGCACCATCGAGAATGCCGGCATGCTTGAGCAGATTGTTCACGCCCTTGCGAGCAATGTTGATGGAGCGGGCGGTTGCCGTTCCGCCCCCGCCCAGCTCGGTAGAAACGAACACCTTGCCCTGCTCTTCCACCGTCGTGTCGTACATGCCTACACTGTCGATCTCGAGCATCAACATCGAATACGGTGCGTTGAATGCCAGCATTGCCGCGACACAAGCAGCCTGCTGGGTCTTGTCCTCAAGAACATGAACAGCGGCGAGGGGAATGAAGTCCAGCGTCTTGCCTCCGGCGTGAAAATCCAGCACGACATCGGCTTTTGGCACCAGCACCTGGGTAAAGAAGTCTGCGATCTTCTCCGTTACCGTGCCATTCGCTCGTCCGGGAAAGCTTCGGTTCATGTTCCCCTGATCCAGCGGAGACGTGCGGGTAGCTGCGCGAAACGCCGGGTAGTTCAGCGCTGGCACGATGATGATGCAGCCGGTAATCGACGATGCTGACAAACTCAATGCAAGTTCTTGCAGTACGACAGGACCTTCGTATTCGTCACCGTGATTGCCACCGGTCAATAGCGCGCACGGCCCGATTCCATGACGAATGACCGTGATCGGAATCATCACTGATCCCCATGCCGAGTCGTCACGGCTGTAAGGCAGTCGCAAGAAGCCGTGGTGCACACCGTCTTCATCGAACGGCACGGTAGGGACTATCGGGCTGTCAAGTAGCGATGAGGGCATGGACTTGCTCACGTTCGCTTGCCGACATCAGCATGCTGGCATCACTTATCGTTTCACCACGAGTTCACGCGGTGTGTCGCACAAGCACTCTACGCCTGTCTCGGTGATGAGTATCGGCTCGGTGATCTCCAGTCCGCCATCGTCAAGCCAGAGGGCAGGCATGAGGTGGAAGGTCATGCCTGGTTGCAGTTCGGTAGTATCGCCCCGACGGAATGACATGGTGCGCTCACCCCAGTCCGGAGGGTATGAGAGTCCGATGCTGTAGCCGCAACGGCTGTCCTTGCTGAATCCCAGTCGGTTCAGAGTGCTGTTGAAGGTGTTGGCGATATCCTCACAACGATTTCCCGGCCGAGCCTGCTCGAGACACACGTCAATCGCTTCCAGCACCGCCTTCTCGGCTTCGACATACCTGGCCGGTGGTTCGCCAAGGAACAGCGTGCGGGATTGTGGGCAATGATACCGTTTGTGAACGCCGGCAATTTCAAAGAATGTGCTTTCCCCACTGCGCATCGGCTGATTGTCCCAGGTCAGATGCGGCGCGGTCGCATCCATGCCAGAGGGGGCCATCGGCACGATAGCCGGATAGTCACCCCAGTAGTCATCGATACCAAGGATGCCGGTCCGGTAGATCTCGGCAACAAGCTCATGCTTTGGCAGACCTGGCTCGGCTTGCTCGACGATAGCCTTATGCATGGCCTCCACGATTCGGGCGGCACCGCGCATGTAGCCGATCTCCCTTGCACTCTTGATCGCTCGCTGCCAGTTCACGAGCGCGGTGGCATCAATGAACGAGTCACGCCCGAGGCTTCCAAGCAATGCGCCATGGGCCGCTGCTGAATAGTAGTAGTTGTCCAGTTCGACACCGATATTCAGCGTATTCCAGCCACGCTCCCTGATCAGGGCTGCCAAGGTCTCCATCGGATGCTTGTCCGGGTTCTGAACGTAGCTGTCGTCGTAGCCTGTGATGTTCTCGTGTTGCATTGTCACGGTGCGTCGAGCGCCGAGAGAATCCATCGCACGGCCCCACCAGACGGGCTCACCATCGAGCGCGAGAAGCACGCACTGATGAGTGTAGAAAGACCAACCGTCATACCCGGTCAACCAGGCCATGTTTGACGGATCAGACACCACCAGCAGTTCGATATCACGTTCAGCCATGGCACGGCGGGTCCTCGCCAGCCGGTTGGCATATTCCTCAGGGCTGAAGGAAGGCACCAGCTCAGCCATTGTCGAATACCTCATTGATCGCGTCACAGGTAGCCGCAACGATGATGTCGGCTTCGGAGCTGTCAAGACACAGTGGAGGCGCCAGGCCAATGATATCGCCCTGCGGCATGGCACGTGCGATAACGCTGCGTCGTGCCATGGCGGCCACCACAGCGGCGCTGGTCCTGGCTTCGAGGGGAAAGAAACTGCGAGCAGTCTTGTCTTTGACCAGCTCTACCGCGCACAACATCCCCTCGCCGCGCACGTCTCCTACGTGTACATGTTCCGCCAACGCATCGCGCAAGCTGTTCAGTAGATAGTTACCGACTTCGCCAGCATTCTCTACCAGATTCATCTTGTCGATCAGCGTCAGGTTGGCTACGCCTGCAGCGGCGCCGATCGGATGCGCCGAATATGTCCATCCGTGTCCGAATGCGCCGTGCGTATCGGTACCCTGCTCGAGCACGGACCACAGTCGATCGGAGACGAGAGAGCCAGACAGGGGCGCATAGGCCGAGGTCAGGCCTTTGGCAATGGTGATGATGTCCGGCTTGATGCCATAGTGGGTGGAACCGAACATGGAGCCCAGCCGACCAAAGCCAGTCACCACTTCATCGGCGATCAGCAGAATGTCGTGCTGTTCAAGGATCGGGGAAATCGCCTCCCAGTAGCCCGCTGGAGGGGGCACGAGACCGCCGGTGCCGAGCACAGGCTCACCGATGAATGCAGCGATCGTGTCAGCGCCTTCGCGCTCGATCATCGCCTGCAGGTTGTCGGCACATTGTCTGACAAAATCGGCCTCACTCTGTTGCGGATTGTCACGACCAAAGTAGTGCGGCGCATCTGTGTGCAGGACGCCCGGCATTGGCAGGTCGAACTGATCATGAAAGAGCTTCAAGCCAGTCAATGACCCTGTCATCAACCCGGAGCCGTGATACCCACGCCATCTCGAGATGATTTTCTTCTTGGCTGGCCTGCCGAGTACATTGTTGTAGTACCAGACCAGTTTGATGTTGGTCTCGTTGGCATCCGATCCGGAGAGTCCGAAATAGACCTTCGACATGTGTGCCGGGGCACGGTCGATGATCATCCTCGCCAGCGTGATCGAGGCCTCGGTACCATGACCCACGTAGGCGTGATAGTAGGCCAGTTCGTGAGCCTGGTTGGCGATCGCCTCTGCCACCTCCCGACGACCGTAACCGACGTTCACACAATACAGGCCTGCAAACGCGTCAAGCATGCGCCTACCGTTGCGGTCCTCGATGTAGACGCCCTCACCTCCAGAGATCACCTGACTACCCAATTCCCCGCGAGCGAACTGCGCCAGGTGTGTTGACGGGTGGAAGAAATTCTCTCTATCCCATTCTGCGAGACGATCGTTGGTCAAGTCTGAAACGGGCTCTGAGGGTGGGATCAGGCTCATGCTCTTCTCCGAACTCTGGCTATCGGCGGGTTTCGACTGGCCAAGTCATTCCAGTTGTGTGACGTATCGCTCGACGGCGATGTCGCTGCCTGCAAACGTTCGAATCGAGTTGGCTGATGCAGGGTACCGAGTAGCAGGCGGCGGGTCACGTCCTTTCAGCTTGACTTTCGTACCCCGAAATCCATGGAGTGCGATGACCGCGGGATCAGAAGTACACGATGGCGTTGACCGCAGGGTCACACCCTCCGCAACGATAGACTCTGAACGGGGAAATATCAGGCGACTCGACGATGCAATCCTTCGACGCAGCGAGACTGCCCGGTTCCGGCGTCGTGAACGGTATCTGCAGGTTCGTCCGTGCAAGGCTCGGACGCTACACGCATCGATGCATCTTCAAAAGCCTTCTGGTACATGACGAAGTCGTTCTTGCCGCCAGCCTTCGCCTCGTACATGGCGGCGTCAGCACAATTGAGCAGAGTGCTTGCATCGCGCCCGTGATCGGGACAGATCGCGCAACCGATACTCGCGGAAACCCGGACCGATTTCTCGGCCAACAGATGGGCTGCGCCCAGGGTGTCGAGTACGGCAGGCATGAGTCCCTCGAGATCGGCGTCGAGCGAGTCAGAATCCACGATGATGGTGAATTCGTCACCCCCGAGTCGAGCGACGAAGCCGCTCTCGCCGACAAGTTCGGTCACGACGTTCTCGAGACGCGCGGTCACGCTTTTCAGAAGCGCATCGCCCATCTCGTGTCCGAGCGTGTCATTGATCGCCTTGAATCCATCCAGATCGAGAAAGCACAAGGCAAATCGACCTGCATTCCCGTCGCGTTCGCAGAGTTCCCGGAGTTTGCGTTCGAAAAAGAGACGATTTGGCAAACTGGTCAGCGCATCCTGGTTCGCGAGTGTCGAGAGCTCGAGATTGACGTCGCGTAGTCGCAAGGCCTGGCTTTCCAGGGCGTCAATCAGATATTGACTACGCATCGCATTGCCGATGCTGTGAGCTGCGCTGTCAATTTGCGACAAGTCGAGTCCCTCGGGGTCGATCAGCAGGTACCCGAAGTGATCGCTGCCAGCGTAGACGGGGTTCATGAGTAGTGTGCCGCGCTCGAGCTCCTCGGCAAAGCCGACAGGCAGGATGTCGCAAGTCGCCATGACCCCGTCGCCCACCGATTCGATGACGCCAGCACGAAAGGCACGAATCAGCCGCCCGACTGGCCGTGGCCTGGACGCCGGTTCGTCATAGCGCACCAGGAACAGTCGTTTTGGAGAGAAGGCAAACGTCCAATGGTCGATTGCGCCGAGAATCTCCTCGATGCCGGTGGACGAGCCGATCTGCAACTGCATGTTCGAGCGCATGCGCTCGAGGCGGCGGGCGGCGAACTCACGCTCCATCTCGGACGCCCAGATTCGCTCACGCACCCGCGCGAGTGCGGCTTCGATCAACGGCAGACGCGTCCTACCGTCGCTCTCCTGAAGCAGTCGCTGACCGAGTTCCTCGATCTGGTGACAAAGGTTGCTCCACCAGTGAGCGTCCCCGGGATCGATCCTTGCGGCGACTCGCGTCAGATGATCGGCAAGCGCCGGTGTGCCATGGGCAATGGTATCTTCGACCGCACTCGCCATTGCCCGCATGTCTGTCCCCGCGGGAGCCTTGAGACCGCTCATTCCGACGACAATCAGCTCGTGCAAGGCGTCCGCATCGATACGCCCACCGTCACCGGACGGCGCTGTCGCCTTTGCTGACGAGCCGCGCATCACGAAGTCACTGCTTAGCTGCGAGAGCCGCCTCTCGGGAGATATCACAGGGCGGGCACCAGTGGGGGTATCGGTAATGAGTTCCAGCAGTCTGGCAATGCCGATCTCGGCCAACTCGACCAATGGCTGACGCACCGTGGTCAGCGCAGGCGAGATCCGCGTCGCGTCGGGAACATCATCGAATCCGGTGACGACGATATCGCGTGGAATGCTCAAGCCGGCCGCCGAAGCCGCTCGCGCCGCGCTTAGCGCCATGGTGTCGTTGGCGGCGACGATCGCGTCGACGTCTCCAGAAGCACGCAGCATTTGCTCGACGACCTTATAGGCATCAAATACGTCATAGTTGCCACGTACGAACAAGCTTTCATCGATCTGGCGGCCGTGCTGAGCAAGCACCTTTCGAAAGATCCTTTCCCGCTCCATCGAGAACATGTCACCGTCCAGGCCCTGAACGAAAGCGAAGCGTCGACATGCAGTATCTGTGACCAGATGCTCCATCAGTTGCGTCATGCCTATCGTGTCGTCGACGATTACGCTTGCGATGTCAGGCACATCCAGACCGAGGCTGACGCACGGCAGGCGAAATCTGCTCAGGAAGCGAACGACGGCGTCTGAGCCAGCCCGATGTCCAAGCAGTCCGGATTCGCAGATCAGACCGGCGAAGTTGACCTGCTCGATCAGTTGATAGATTCCGTTACAGACTGCTTGCTCGCTCTTGATGTCCGCTTCCGGGGCGAGTTCACGCCCGGTAACGCACAGCGTACCGAAGCCCGCAGCCTGCGCGACGGCACTGACGCTCTCGACGGCAGCCTTCGAGTAATCGGCGTAGTCGCTGGTCAGGAAAACGATGGTGCCGCGAGTAGGACGCATGGTCAAGCGTGGTTTTCAGACCGAAGCACGGTCTATCAAGACAAGGTATCGGCCTTCCGAAAATCCACTGCACGCCCGGGCATACATAACCAACAGGCGTTCTGATACATGTCTCACACTCTGCGTCACGGGGTCGCTGGCCACACGACAGCAGATGATCGGCAACAACGAGACACTTCACGCCAGTGCGCGCGCTATGCTGAATCCTGCCGAGATCGACTTCCAGTCGCGGCGTACTCACCCGACTTGTCTTCGTCGACAGCGACGGCAAAACGTCTCTGCTATTGCTCCCCGATCCATTCGATAGAATCCAGCAGTTCGCGGGTCAGCAAGCTTGATGAGCCAGTGACTTGAACCATTGCCGGCAACACCAGCCATTCAAGTGTCCATGCAGCGCCGGAACGCTCCTGTTCGTGCAACAGCGCCTGGTGCATGGCCGACACCTGTACCGCATTGTATCTGGCCAGAGATACCAGCACTTCGGCCTTGACTGGATTTCGCTTGTGTTCCATCGCCGACGATGACCCGGTACCTTTCAAAGACACAGTCTCGATGCCGGTCTGAGCCATCAGCGCGATATCCTGACCAAGCTTGCCAAACGCACCGGTAAGGTGCGAGAGGGTATCCGCGAAGTTGACGATGCTGTGTCGCGTGGTATGCCAGCAGGGCGTTGCGGGATACAGACCCAGGATTTCGGCCAAGGTATTGGCCACGGAGTCTCCCTGCTCCAGTCCGTCGCGCGTGCCTACCGGGCCACCCAACTGCACACGAAGAAGACGCGGCCGTTGCTCCCGAAATTCCTCTCGCAAAACGACCAGAGGATCACGCCAGATCGCCAATCGATCAGCTACCCGAACCGGTCGTGCTGACTGCATTCGGGTCCGTGCCATCAAGGTGTTTGTGCCGAACCGAACGAGAAGAGCATCGAGTGCTTCCACGATATGTTGCAGGCGATTTTCAAAGACCCGAAAGACTGTACAGAGTCGCAGGACCAGACCGGTATCGATGACATCTTGACTGGTTGCACCCAGATGCAGAAACGGTGCAGCGTCTGCCCCGACCGCGGCGCGCAATTGACGAACGAGTTCGGGTACCACGACTCCGTCGATGGCCATGGCCTTGCTCAACTCGGTCGAATCCGCCTTGAAAGACGTACAGACCTCGACAATGCGCGCGGCCGCCGCTTCGGGCACTAGCCCGTGGATGGATTCGGCTTGTGCAAGCGCACTCTCGAAACGCAACAGGGCTGCAAGCTCTGCCTCCTCTGAAAACAGTGCTTCAAGCTCAGCATCACCTAGCAGCGCCTCGAGCCAGGGCGTCGACCAATGACTCATCCAGACCTCACACTCTCTCGAGCGCGATCGCAATACCTTGTCCGACCCCGACACACATCGTGGCGAGCGCGCGCTTTCCCTTGTTCAAACTCAATTCCAGTGCAGCGGTTCCGGTGATACGTGCGCCGGACATGCCCAAAGGGTGTCCGAGCGCAATCGCGCCTCCATTCGGATTTACGTGTTTTGCGTCATCATCAATGCCGAGTTCGCGCAGGGTAGCCAGTGCCTGGCTTGCAAATGCTTCATTGAGTTCAATCACATCAAAATCTTCGGGAGAGAGGCGCAGTCGAGCACACAGCTTCTGTGTTGCCGGGGCGGGACCTAAACCCATGATGCGTGGAGCAACTCCAGCCGTAGCGCCACCTGATATTCGCGCGATCGGCGTCAAGCCTTGCTGGTTTATAACTGACTCCGAAGCGATGATGAGTGCAGCGGCGCCATCGTTGACGCCAGATGCATTCCCGGCAGTTACACTGCCGCCGTCGCGGAATGGGGTTCTCAAAGCCGACAGTGCCGCCAGACTGGTCTGCCGCGGATGCTCGTCAGTGTCAACCTGCACGGGCTCACCGCGCCGTTGTGGAATACTGACCGAAACGATTTCCCGGGCCAGTCGCCCGTTTGCCCGAGACGCTGCTGCCCGTTGTTGCGAACGGAACGCAAAAGCGTCCTGATCCTCGCGACTAACCTGAAACTGTGCAGCGACGTTTTCACCGGTTTCCGGCATGGAATCGACCCCATGAAGCTCCTCCATCCGGGGGTTGACGAAACGCCAGCCGATGGTTGTATCGTACACTTCGGCCTGACGTGAGAAAGCACTGCCAGCCTTGGGCATGACGAAAGGCGCACGGGACATCGATTCAACACCACCGGCGATTGCCCATCCAATCTCATCCGCCTTTATGGCACGCGCGGCACAGAGAATGGCATCCATGCCAGATCCACACAATCGATTGAGAGTGGTGCCTGGGACCGATTCCGGCAGACCAGACAGAAGCGCCGACATGCGCGCGACGTTGCGGTTGTCCTCCCCCGCCTGATTCGCGTTGCCGAAATAGACTTCGTCGAGCGTGGCCCAGTCGAGTGCAGAATGCTGCGCCATCAGATGCCTTATCGGAATGGCACCCAGATCATCAGCCCGGACTGACGAGAGTGCTCCTCCATAGCGCCCGATAGGCGTGCGGACATAGGCACAAATGAAAGCTTCGGCCATTTCAGGTTGCCTTCGAAGCCGTGACATCGCCAGGCGTTGCTGTTCGCGAGGGCTGGCCTTCGTGAGCCGCCTTCGTGCGCGCCTTCATGTCACGCAACACCGACAACTCACTCGCGTCAGGTGCACTCGTCTCCTCGACTTCCCTGGCGAACCGCACCGGCCACCCACAACTGGCCTGAATCTGCTCACGGCTGACACCCGGATGGATCGAGGTCACGGTGAATTCGCGCGTGTCCGCGTCCGGCTTCCAGATAGCCATGTCCGTAATCAACAGTGTGGGACCTTTCGTCTTGATGCCCAGACGCTGTCGATGATCTCCGCCAACGCCGTGACCGAAGGATGTGTAGAAGTCGATTTTCTGAACCAGGCCGCGCAATGACTGCTTCATCGTAATGTAGATCTCACCACAGGAGGTCGCGATCTCAGGAGCGCCCCCACCACCTGGTAGTCGAGTAGAAGGCGCATCATAGTCTCCGATGACGGTGGTGTTGATGTTGCCGAACCGATCCAGTTGTGCCGCGCCGAGGAAACCGACCGTGACACGGCCACCCTGCAACCAGTAGCGAAACATTTCGGGAACCGAGACAGTGGTGACTGCGGTATCACATAGCTCACCGTCACCAATCGACAATGGCAGAACATCCGGCGCTGTACCGATAGTTCCGGATTCGTAGATGAGCGTGATGTCGGGCGCGTGCATCAGGCGAGCCACGTTGCAGGCAGCCGACGGTGGACCGATACCGACAAGACAGACGTCTGAACTCTTCAGAGCGCGCGCAGCGACGATGGTCATGATCTCGTCCGCCGAGTAGTCGACATTCTTCATCAGGCGGCCTCCAGCCCAGCCACACGCTGAGCGAAATGTTCAGGCGCCGCGTCAAGGACATGCTCTTGCATCCAGGCCCTGAAGACGCCTCGATCAGACGCGATCTTGTCCCATTCGAGATACGTGGCGTTGTCTCGAGCGTAGAACCCATGAGCGTAGGAAGGGTGCGCGCCGCCGCGCACCCGACAGATCGCTGATACCGTCCAGTTCGGCAATACACAAGCGTTGAGATGTACGTCGTCAAAATTCTCGACAATCTCCTCGACCGTCACGACCGCACGCCTGGCCGCAAGAACAGCCTCTTTCTGAACTCCGACGATACCTTCGATCAACACATCCCCTTTTCGATTTGCCTTCTGTGCATGAATGAAGGTGACATCAGGCCGCAAGGACGGGACAGCTGCCAGGACTTCACCACTGAATGGACAGGTGACGGACTTGATGTTCGGATTGACCGCAGGTAAACCAGCGCCAAGGTAGCCTCGAAACACGGCGCAGGGCAATCCCGCTGCTCCAGCCTCGAATGCATTCGCGATGGCTGAGTGCGAGTGCTCCTCGATGGCAGGTCGATTGGCCCAGCCGTTCTCGACCACATCCCGAAGTCGCCGAAGCAGGCCCACGCCTGGATTGCCCGCGTAGGAGAACACCAACTTCGATACCATGCCCATGCCAATCATCTGGTCATAGATAACATCAGGCGTCATACGGATCAGTGTCAGGTTCTTGCGCTCCTGACGAATCGCTTCGTGTGCCGCAGCAAACGGAATCAGATGCGTGAACCCTTCAAAGGCAACGACGTCCCCGTCGTGCAGATATTCCCGAACGGCGTCGGGCAAATTCATGAAGCTGGCCATGGCCTTTCTCAAATATCCAGAAAAACAGTCTCGGCATCACCTTGAAGGCGAATGTCAAACCGATGGGCTCCTTCATCTGTCGATGAAATCAACGTCTGCCGTCGTTTGATGTGTTCGATACGATTCAACAATGGATCTCTTTCATTGGCATCGCCTTCGTCTGCAAAGTACATTCTTGTGTGCAGACCGATATTGATGCCACGAGCCACGATCCAGAAGGTGATGTGCGGGGCTTGCCAACGTCCATCAGGATAAGGAACAGTACCCGGCTTGATCGTGTCGAATCGGAATTCACCCGTCACGCTGTCGGTTGCGCAACGCCCGAAACCGCAAGGATCGTGAGGCGATCTGTCGATCGCGGCGGTAGCGCGACTCACCGTTCCTTCGGAATAGTGCCCGGCAGAGTCTGCTTGCCAGATTTCGACCAGGGCGTCAGTCAAGGGCGCATCGGCACCGTCGAGTACTCGACCAATTATGACGATACGTTCGCCCTCGACATCTTGATGGAACAGCGAGCCTGACCCCAGATCTCTTTCGAAGACACCTTCAATGCCAGCGACATTCGGCGTACATCCGATATGCACATACGGCCCTGCTGTCTGTGAAGGCGATTCCGGTAGTCCTTCGAGTGACTGCGCACCGAAGTGCCTGTTGAGCGGAAACGTCATCCGTCGCCCTCCCGCCGGTTCTCGAACATCGTCGAATGACGACCACGCAGTACGATATCGAATTTCCAGGCTCGCGCATCCATGGGAATGTTGTTGGACATGTCAAGCGGTGCGATCAGGCGCTTTATCGCGCGTTGATCATGGATGCCGTTCGCGATCGGACACAAGGGAATCAGGGGATCCCCCTCGAAATACATTTGCGTGATCAGTCGCTGTGCGAATCCCTGGCCGAAAATCGAGAAGTGAATGTGTGCCGGACGCCAGTCGTTTGCACCGTTAGGCCAGGGATAAGCACCAGGGTGAATGGTTCGGAAGCGATAGCGACCGTCCTGGTCGGTGAGCATTCGACCACATCCTCCGAAGTTGGGATCGATGGTAGCCAGATAAGTCTCTTTTGCATGACGATAACGACCGCCGGCGTTCGCCTGCCAGACTTCGACCAGTGCATCCGGCACGCCCCGGCCCTGCTCGTCCAGCACACGACCGTGAACGATGATGCGTTGCCCGATGGCGCTGTTACCCGGGCTTGCAAAGTTTTGAATCAGATCATTGTCGAGCTCGGTGATCATGTCATGACCGAAAACTGGCCCTGTCATTTCGCTGATGGTGCTGTCGAGAGACAAGAGAGCACGCTGTGGTGAACGCAGAACGCTGGTCTTGTATTCAGGGGTCAGTGCTGCTGGATGCCATTGTCGATTTCGCGCGATATACGCACCTGAATCGGTCGAGTCGTTTCGATCCGCGGTCATTTCTCCCCGCCCCGTGATTCTCCGCTTGCTTGGGCGAATTCCTCATCTGCCATGTTGTTCTCGTCAATCAAAGACGACTCGCTCGCCGCACCATCCTGTATTAGTCGAGCAATGCCGAACACATGATTGGCCGCTGGTAAACCGGCATAGATAGCAACATGCATCAAAGCCTCGCGAATATCGTCCTGCGACGCGCCGGTATTGGCGCAGGCTCGAACATGCATGGCAAATTCGTCCCACTGCCCCAGCGTAGCCAGTAGTGCCAGCGTGATCAGCGAACGCTCTCGCGGGCTCAAGGTATCGCCCGCCCAGACTTGTCCCCAGGCGGTCTCAGTGATCATGCGTTGAAAGGGCGCTTCGAAGCTCGTCTTGGCGGCTTCCACCCGATCGACATGTGCATCTCCCAGCACGCGCCGACGCACGCGCATCCCACGCTCATAGGCCTCGGACATTCACCTCGCCTCCATTCTTTTCACCCGGTGCACACCGCACCGACTCGACGAATCGCCGCACGTGGCCAGCCAGTTCGACCGGTTGTTCGATACAGGGCAAATGACCGGCATCGTCAATGATCACAAACCGCGAATCCGTGATGAGATCAGCGAGGCTCTGGACAACCGCTGGTGGCGTGGAACCATCCGAATCCCCTACTGCACAGAGCACTGGCAGGGACAATGCCGCGGACGAGTGTTCCAGGTCTGTTTCACTGATGGCACGGCAGACATCGATATAGCCTTCGGCCGGCTGACGACACAGCATGGTTCGATACCCGAAATACGCAGCGTTGTCAGTGTGACGATACCGAGGCGAGAACCAGCGTTTCAGGATATCGTCGGCGATTGAAGCGATCCCACCCGACTCGACAGCTGTCATGCGAGCCCTCCACATCGACGCATTCCCGATACGATGTGCGGTATCACATAACACCAGAGCCGAGACCAGGTCCGGGCGACGGTGAGCAACAAGTTGGGCGATCATGCCACCGACCGACACGCCAATCAGTACTACTGACGACAGTGAGAGATGATCCAGCAGGCCAGCCAGATCATCTGCAAAGTCCGCCATGGTGGACGATCCATCAGCGGCTTCGCTCAGACCGTGACCACGCATATCGTACAAGAGGACACCATAGTCGTTCTTCAAATCGTCGACCATCGCATCCCAGATGCGCATGTCTGTACCCAGTGAATTGGAGAACACCAGCACAGGTCGATCAGCACTCTGTTCGATGAATCGATAGTGCAAGGCAAGAGAATTGGCGATGACAAATGGCACGGTATTCCAGGGTTCCCTTTTTCAGCACACTTGGTGCATGTCGGCCAGGAGCGGCGCAATCACCGCTGGCAAGAGTACAGGGCCATGACAACTCAGCCTCGTGAATTCACTCTTTTCGAGCAGTGCTGTCATTCTACTCTCCAGTTCGCACCTCACGACGGATCCGAACGACCGCGCATCTGCCGTCAGCAACTCGATGATCGAAGTCACGGTCATCCCGCCGGGGCGACGAATCATTGGATCGAATCAACGTCTACCGTCCGACGGTGCCAGGGGAATCGAAAGTTGCAAGACAATCACCCGCAGCCCGGATGATCCGCGAAACTTCTGCCGGTGAGCGATGAGTACATTGTTCCCGAGCGTATTCAATCAGCATGCATCACCAGACTTCATGATGTCGGGGCGCTCGTTTTGGCAAGTGGGGTAAATTCCCCGCCCCGCGACTACGGACTGCTCGGCATCGACGCGGAACGCGCCGTTGCAACCGGTCTCGCTGCGGCAAAGTGGTATCACACCAACACACTCATCGTTGGACGAGATCCCGAGATCGTCGCCATGCGCCCGGCTCGCGTACTGCGGATGACCGCCAACTTCCTCGCACTGCACGACGCACCGAGTGGTTGGTGGCGCATGCTTGTCAATGCAAGCGGACGGCTCAACGCCGAGGAGACAAGCTACATTCCACCTCGCGATCACCCAAAGGTCATCCGCACCGCGCGCATCTGGATGGCGGTTTATGCAGCGGTGATCGCTCTGGCTCTGTCATCGGGGTCATGGCTGCCCTTGATGCTCGTGGGCCTGCCAAGGCTGTACGGCGCCTGGCACCACGTCATAACTGGCATTCTGCAGCACGCGGGGCTCGATGAAGACGTGCTCGATCACAGGCTGAACAGCCGCACGGTCTACATGAATCCGATCAGCCGCTTCATCTACTGGAACATGAATTACCACGTCGAGCACCACATGTTCCCGATGGTGCCCTACCACCGTTTGCCAGTGCTGCATGAGCAGTTGAAGAACGACCTTCCGGCACCGAACACCTCCATCCTTGACGCTTGGCGAGAAGTGGTTCGAGCGCTGTACGAGCAGCATCGAGATCCCGGTCATCGCCTTGTACGCGCATTGCCAGCGAACGCACAACCCTACCGCTCAGACCTGCATGCTGCGGCACTCGGTGAAGTCGCGAACAACGCCGAATGCGCGTCTCCTGGTACTACATCCCAAGTCACGGCAGCCTGACCCAATGAGTGACGCCAGTAGCTACCGCGCAGTTGTCACTACCCACCCTCGGCGATGAACTCCTCACACTCTGCTTGAATCCAGTCGATGAAAGTTGCCGCTTCGGCGCTTGGCGACCGATCCGGTGGATAGGCAACCCAATAGCCGAACCGATCCAGTTGCACCGGGTGTAGTCGTTGCAACTGCCCACTCTTGATTTCGTCGGCGATCAGGTCATCATTCAACGCCACACCCTGCCCGTCGATGACCGCTTGCACTCTGACATTGGGGTCTGGAACCACCAGGGCATTCCTTTTTTGTCTGTTCTGGTGCATTCCTGCTGAAGAAAACCACTCGAACCAGGCCGTGCTGTCTTCGCTGTCGTGCAACAACGTGAAACTGGCAAACGCAATTTCAGCACCGTGCTCCTCGACTTGCCTGCCTGCCCGGGTATTTCCCACAGGCCAGGCAGGACACATGAATAGTCTCTGTGAACGGCATCCGTCCCAACCCTGCTGACCCCAGCGAATCGCCACATCCACTCCGCTATGCCCGAGATCGTAGGGCTCGATCATGGGTTGTATCCGTAATCGGGTCTCAGGGCACGACTGCATGAAACGCATGAGTCGCGGTGAGAGCCAGCGTGATGCGAAATAGGTTGTAGTGCCGATGGTCAGGCATTTGTCGGTGTCAGCCTGAGCCCTCTCGACCGCACCTTCGATCTGCTCGAACGATAGCCTTGCGATATCAAGCAGCTGTTGTCCGCGTGCAGTGACACGCATCCCTTTGGCGTGGCGTTCAAACAACGTTATGCCAAGGCTGGCTTCCAGATTCCTGACCTGCTGACTCAACGCTCCCTTCGTCATGCTCAAGGCAGCAGCCGCATCGCTCAGATTCGAGTAGTCGGCCAGCTTTACCGCATTTCTCAGCATGTCGAAGTGGTGAAGGCCCATCTTCCGAGTCTAGTATTTCTAAACGATGCGTGTAGAAAAAAGCGCTATCGCTCGTTGAGACAAGCATCGACCATACAGCGATGGATCAACCACCCGTCAGCCAGGATAAACAGGGCCAATCAAGAGCCAGAGTTCCACGCAGGCGTCGTCGATCGCGTGGTTCGGGCACATGCTCCCCGATGTCCAGGATCCCGATGCATCGGCGCTTGCGTCCCTACGATCTGCTCGATGACACCGCTCTTCGACGCATCGAGACGCAGGCCGACTGGTTGCTCGAAAACGTGGGCATGGAGTTTCGTGGTGATCCGACGGCACTTGATCTCTTTCGCGAAGCCGGTGCGCGAGTTAGTGGCGAGCGCGTTCGATTCGAGTTGGGTCTTGCACGTGAGCTATGTTCCAGCGCACCGGCGGAGTTCGAGCTCATGTCTCGCAATCCCGCCCGTACGTTGCAGATCGGCGGCGATGGCCTGGTCTTCATGCCGGGCTACGGTTCGCCATTCGTGTCCGATCTGGATCAGGGCCGACGATACGCCACGATCGCCGACTTCCGGAATTTCGTGAAGCTCACCTATCAGACTCCCTGGCTTCACCATTCAGGTGGTGTGGTGTGTGAACCAGTAGATGTACCCGTGAACAAGCGGCATCTGGATATGGTGCTGAGTCATCTCACCTTGAGCGACAAACCCTTCATGGGAGGAGTGACTTCTCCCGCGCGCGCGCGCGACAGCATAGCCATGAGCCGTATCGCTTTCGGTACGGACTTCATGGACAAGCATGCTTGCCTGCAGGGCAACATCAACATCAACTCGCCATTCGTCTTCGACGAGATGATGTCGGCAGCGCTCCGTGAATACGCCGCGGCGGGGCAATGTGTCTGCGTCTCTCCGGCAATCTTTGGTGGTGCGATGGGCCCGGTGTCACCGGCAGCCATCGCGGCACAGACACTGGCCGAGGGCATGGCGGGCATCGCATTGACACAACTGGTCAGACGCGGTTGTCCGGTGGTGCTCGGCAGTTTTCATTCGACCATGAATCTTCGCACCGGGAGTCTGACCTTTGGCACGCCCGAGGCCAACCTCGTCACGCTGGCGCTGTCGCAACTCGGTCGTCGGCTTGGCATTCCCGTACGCTCGGGAGGCGGGCAAGTCACGGCCGCCAACGCGCCGGATGGACAGGCCATGGCAGACAGTGTGAACGCCATGTGGGCAACGGTACTCTCGGGCACAAACCAGGTTTGGCATGCTGCGGGTTGGTTGGAAGGCGGTCTGACTATGTCGTACGAGAAATTCATTCTCGATAGCGACAATTGCGGATCCATGCTGCGCATGGTCCAGGGGATGGAGGTCAGCGACGAGACGCTCTCGGCCGAAAGCTATTCAGAAGCAGGGCCGGGAGACAACTTCCTCTTAACCCGGCACACGATGCGGCACTACGCCGAAGCGAATTACGAGTCGCTGTTGCCGGATGCCGGACCGTATGAAACATGGTCTGACAACGGCAGTCAAAGTGCCGAAAAGCGTGCCAACCGTGTCTGGAAAGAGATGCTTGCCGCCTTCCAACCACCTGAACTCGACACCGGAGTTCTGGCAGAGTTGGAAGATTTCGTGGCCTCTCGAAAGTCAGAAATGGCTGATGAATGGTATTGACTCGTATACGACACGCGAACCAGGAAACAGCGCCCACGAACACGGCGACGACTCCTGTTTCAGTGCACGTCGGCGGGGTGCGCTGAGTGAGATTCGAGTCTGATCGTCTCTTCCAGACCGAGCTTTTTCGCCAGCGCGTTGTACTCGTCGATTCGTACGGAAACATCCTGGATGATTCTTGTCAGATAACCTACAGGATTTCGCAAATCCCAGTTCTCCGGTGCCAGAATCAACCGGCCTTCAGCCTGCTCCGAGCGAAGAAACTCCGGGGAATACCAGAATTCCTCTCCGGCTACGTCTCGATGAAAGAACCACAGCTTCCCGGATTCGGCCGTCTCGAACAAAGGCTCGAGGCTGGTCAGAATGGCCTGATGGTGGATATCAATGCTCACGTGGCACACACCCTGTATTGATCGCACGTCAATTCTACGCGCTTGTCATTGAATGTCCCATCCGTGCGAATGTCCCATCCGTGCGAATGTGCCATCCGTGCGAATGTGACAACCCACTCGGGATTGCTTCGGCCCAACGCGACAAGCGCTTTGTACGTGTGCACTGAGCGTTCACCGTCACACTTGACTCAGATCAAGTCCAGCACAGGCAATTTGCACCAGATTGGCACCGGACATTCAAGAATGGAGAGTCAATCATGTTCAACAAGATCGTCATCGGCGTCGATGGATCAGAGGCTTCACAACGCGCTCTTCGGCTAGCCTGCGACCTCGCGGCAAAGTACGAGTCGGAAATTCATCTCGTACACACGCCTCAACCGCAGACAGTTGCCTATGCCATGGGAGCGGTCGCGGGTTACCACGCAGTCACGACCTTGCCGTCGACGGACGAGGTCGATGAGGCATGCAAGAAAGTTTTGCAGTCTGCCAAAACCATTGCGCAAGAGCATGCAGTGGTGATCACCCAGTCCTATACCGAGCACGGTAACCCCGCTGAACGCCTGATTACATGTGCCGAGCAGTGTGGCGCTGATCTCATCGTTACCGGCCGGAGAGGTCTGGGTAGCGTCGGCACGCTGGTCCTCGGCAGCACGACCCAGAGCGTCAGTCATCACGCGACGTGTGCGTGCTTGTCGGTGGTCTAGACTTTGTCGACCGTCGCACTGAAGCAGGGAAAATACTCGTTCGTGCCGAAAAGGTTGCCAGCTTCGATTCGTGTCGGCACGGTGAAGCCGTCAAACTCTCGAAAGTCGGCTCATATCCTGAATCTGTCTACTTGCGCGACTCACCACCGGACGTAGTTGATCACCGTCGTGCCGTTTCGATTTAGCTGATCAAAAGCGCTGGAGACCGAGGGCGTCGGCCAACTTTGCGTCATGGTGGCGGAACAGGATCTGAACACTAGCTCGTGTGATCCCGTTGCTCGCAAAAATCCAGATTGTTCATGTGTATCATTACACCCGTGCAATCACGAAACTCGGACGACGTTTCGGCGTCAGACTCCGCTACAAAGCAGTTCAAAGTCTACATTCTGAATTCAAACAGAGGATTTCCCAACCCATGAGCCTGGCTGACACCACCAGCAAGATCGAACCCACCAGCGACATCGACATCGACAAGCGCGTTTATGATCTCTATGACGAATACTGTCACGGCCACATCGACCGACGTGAGTTCCTGCGCCGCTGTGGCGCGATAACTGTTGCCGGTGTATCCGGTCTGGTCATGGCGCAGGCGCTGCTGCCACGCTACGCGCAGGCCCAAACCATCTCGTTTACTGACGAGCGCATCATGCCGAGCTATGTCGAG
>Ga0209828_1000847_pt1 | contig 28966 bp, 26 predicted proteins | sample MaitaG_FD_187429 | JGI IMG/M metagenome (GOLD analysis project Ga0209828, IMG submission 187429) | Marine algal microbial communities from Maine, USA - Maine_Asex2 metaG (SPAdes) (version 2) | ecosystem: Host-associated > Algae > Red algae > Unclassified | place: Maine, USA | collected 2015-01-05
GCTTTATTCTTTGAAAGAAAGAGATGTTTCCTTGATAATAGAATGTCTAGAAAACTGCAATTGTAATATGTAATCAGTTCTATTAATTAATACAATAATTCTTTTCTTGATTTATTAGGCTGTAAATCCTTACAAAATCTAAGGCCACAATTCCTTATTCACAGCTAACTCCTTATCTTCCGTCTACCTAAGCAAACAGACCCACATTTATATTTGTAAATTTATTTTTTACACATTTCATTATTAATCTAAAATAAATGGAAAGAAGGCAAGCAATCAAAACTATATTGGCGGCGACAGCATATACTATGTTATGGACGAGTTGTGCAGAATCTAACGTGATTGACTTCTTGAAAGATGGCAAGCTCATATTGAATCAGAAACATCAGGATTATTTAGGAATCATAAGTGAGAATATTTTACCCATACAAAAAGTGATCAAAAATATAGAGCTACCTGCTGACTTTATTATGCGGATGATGAATGATTGTCAATCATCAGAAGACATTACAAAATTTGCACTCGGATTTGACAAGTATAAAGTTTTCATATCTGAATCTCAAGCAAGCATTTCAGAAAAAGACGCCGACCAAACGATACAACTGATTAAGCAAAAAATTGCAGAGACTGAACCAAGCGAAGACTTGATATATTTCATCGAGAAAGTCAAAAATTTATCTATTCAAAATGTAAAGACTTCAGCATATTACTTAACTCAAAAGACAGATTATCAATTAATACCAGAGGCATACCAAGCCTGTGTAATATTGTAATCTTATCACCAATAATTTATACAAAATGAGCGAAACACAATTTGACGCCATCGTGATTGGTGCCGGGATGAGCGGCGGATGGTCAGCAATGGAACTCTGCGAATCTGGCTTGAAAACTTTACTTCTGGAAAGAGGGAGAGACGTGATTCATAAAGAAGATTACCCGACTGCTACAAAACATACATGGGAATTTGATCATCGAGGACAAATGCCTTTAGCGGATCTGGAAGCAAATCCATCTATCGGAAGATGCTATGCATATAAAGAGGACAATGCTCATTTTTTTGTAAAAGATACCGAGCATCCATATGTGCAGGATAAACCCTTTGATTGGATTCGAGGATATCAAGTCGGCGGCAAGTCACTGATGTGGGCGAGACAAACTCAACGATGGAGCGACTATGATTTTGAAGGTCCTGCGCGAGATGGATTCGCTGTAGATTGGCCAATTAGATATAAAGACCTAGAACCATGGTATACTAAAGTCGAGCGATTTGTTGGTATTTCTGGAAATAGAGATGGTATAGATGTATTGCCTGATGGTGATTTTTTACCCGCTTGGGAATTAAACTGTGTACAACAGTATTTTGCTGATTCAATTCAAAAAAATTATAATAATAGACATGTCATCTTTGGTCGATGTGCTCATTTGAGTAAAGCAAGAGATATCCATAAAGAGCAAGGCAGAGGGACTTGTTTGCGACGGATGCAATGCGAGCGTGGTTGTCCTTATGGTGGTTACTTTAGTGCAACTTCTTCGACGGTTCCATGGGCAAAGAAATCTGGAAATTTGACCTTGAGACCACATTCTATAGTCGAGTCTATTTTATTTGATGAAGAAACTGGTACGGCTAAAGGTGTTAGAGTCATTGATGCCCAAACGAAAGAGTCAACTGAATATTTAGCCAAGATAATTTTTGTCAATGCAGGTGCTTTAAATACTGCAATGCTATTGCTGAATTCCACATCAAATCGATTTCCAAATGGATTAGGAAATGATTCTGGTCTACTCGGTAAATATGTTGCCTTCCATAATTATCGAGCTAAAATCAATGCTCGCTATGAAGGCATGAAAGATCAAGTCATGATCAGTCGCCAACCTGGTGGAAGTTACATGCCTAGATTTAGAAATGTATATAAACAAGAGACCGATTTCTTAAGAGGATACGCCTGTGGATTTGGTGCAAATCGTTGGAAGAGTCAAGGGAGTACAGACGGTTGGGGACAAGAACTCACAGATAGTTTATTGAAGCATAATGCAGAATATAGTCCATGGCAAGTACAGTCTCATATGATGGGTGAGACGATCCCCAAAGAATCAAATTATGTAAAATTGTCGCGTAATCAAACTGATGAATGGGGCATGCCATTGTTACATATCAATATGGATTATGATGATAATGATGAGAAAATGATTCTCGACTTTTTTGAGCAAATGACAGAAATGTATACCAAAGCTGGATTTGTAGATATTAAGACTCGTGATACGAAGCAGGCTCCTGGATTAGATATTCATGAGATGGGTGGTGTACGTATGGGGCACGATCCAAAAACATCATTACTAAATAAATGGAATCAACTTCATCATTGTAAAAATGTGTTTGTCACTGATGGAGCATGTATGACTTCTACATCAACACAGAATCCGTCTTTGACATATATGGCAATTGCTGCGCGTGCCGCTAATTATGCAGTAGATCAGTTGAAAAAGATGGAATTATAAAGACAGAAATGAAAGCAGTTTTATATACCGAAGCAGGTGGACCAGAAGTACTGTATTTAGGTGATGCTGATATGCCAATTTTAAAAGAAGGACATGTCATAGTCAAGGTGGAAGCAACTGCTTTGAATCGAGCAGATACCTTGCAACGAAGAGGTTTTTATCCACCCCCAATTGGAGCATCAACAATTTTGGGACTTGAGATGTCTGGAACAATTTCAGCTATTAATCAAGATGAGACTCGATGGAAAGTTGGAGAGAAAGTATGTGCATTATTAGATGGTGGGGCTTATGCCGAATATGTATCTGTCGATAGCGAGATGTTGATCAAAGTCTCAGATGATATGAGCTTCGAACAAGCAGCTGCGATTCCAGAAGTATTTTTGACAGCCTATCAGTCTTTAATTTACTTATTAAAGTTGACGCAAAACGATACGATTTTAATTCACGCGGGAGCAAGTGGAGTAGGGACAGCAGCGATTCAAATTGCCAAGTCAGTTGGTGCAAAAGTCATTGTCACAGCTTCAGAGTACAAACATTCGATTTGTAGAGAACTAGGAGCGGATTTAATCATAGATTATAAAAAGGACTCTTTTAAGAATGTGATTCAAGAGTCATCATTTAAATCAGTAGATGCGATCTTAGACATGGTGGCCGGCAATTATTTTAGTAACAATCTTGACCTGCTAGGAGTGGATGGTCGTATGGTGATGTTAGCAGCTTTAGGAGGCTTAAAAGTGAGTGAAGCTAATGTTGGTCAAATCGTATGGAAGAGACTGAACGTTATGGGCTCGACCCTGCGCTCAAGACAACAAGACTACAAAATTAACTTAACGCGAGATTTCGTAAATGACTTTTGGAGTGATTTTGACACTGGAAAAATGAAGCCGATTATCCATGAAATTATAGATTGGACCGAAGTGTCAAGAGGACATCAGATGATGGAAGCCAATGAAAATGCCGGTAAAATTATTATGTTAATCAATCAGTAGATTTTCGCATATGCACATCACTTTATGACCTCATTTGTTGATCAATCAAAAACAATCTCTCGAAGCTGAACAAATCTATTGTTCATGTTTTCTGCAAGTCCATTTCTAATCGCTGCTCCGTCTTCGTAATAAATTGTATTATTTCGACCATTACCAGTCATCATGAGTTGGCCAGATGATTTGACATAGATCGTACTGTTTGAACAATCAGTCAAAGCACTAAAGCCACCAGAGTCAATGTAAATATTCAAATTTGAACCATTCGTCACTTGAAACGATTTGGCATCAAAGACAACATGAGAAGACCCATTTAAATTGTCAACTGTGCCTTCTCCAATCGCTGTTTTTGGGTCGAGTTTGACGAGCATTCTTTCTGAATTGCTAGTGTTTGTATCACTTTGAATACTACCTCCTCTACTATTGCTATTACCACCAGTGCTTGTAGAACCACCATCTTTTTTTGGTAGTTTGATAGATCCATAATCTCCTAAGGAGATGTCTTTTTCACCACTTCCTAATTTAGGTTTAGTGGTAGGCTGATTATGATTTCGATTTGAATAATCGTCTTGATTGTTTTCTTGATAATTGTCTTGGCCGTCTTTGGTAGGTAAGTTTAAGGGTTTGTCTTTATTCCCATAATTGGGCTCTATATCTGCTGGACTTTGTCGACGATCCGATTGTCTGTCTGACTGTCTTTCGATTCGATCATCTGCGGGTGAAGTGCTTTTGCTACTTTTCATTTTATTGAAAAAATAGAAACCAGCAAAAATTAAGGCGATCCAGAATAATTTATCTTTCATATAGTTTAGATTCCAAAGTAAACACCATTTTATAAGTCAAATGGTTCTTAAAAATTGAAGTCATTTGAAAATCGTATGCGAAAATATGTATTTATACCACATTGGTTTTGACTTCACACCATTACAAAATCGATATGTCAACTAGTGCGAATTGACATTTATTTTTCTGGCAAGTTCTGCAGGAATAGATATCGTTTTTTGACCAATCTTTATATCAATCGACCGATTTCCTATAGATTGAATCTGGAATGCTGTATTTGCCATTAGTCCCAACTCCCATAATTCGCTTTCAACGGCATCCGAAATTTGATTTTTAGCAATTTTTGCTCGAGATCGTGGCTTCAATCTCAGTAATGGATTTAGTGGCTTCTTTACTTTTTGAGGAATAGGCGAACCATGCGGATCATTTTGCGGGTAACCTAAAACTTCGTCCACTTCATCTACCATTGATTCTGGTAGTAAATGCTCTAATCTTTCTGCATCTGGATGTATTTGACCTTCTTTCAGTCCCGTCTTATTGACCAAATAAGTTTCCCAGAGTCTGTGTGCTCTGACTAGTGATTCTGCATTTTCTTTTCCTTTTATTGTCAATGTAAACTGAGAACCTTCGACCATCACCATGCCTTCTTGTTTAAGCACATTCAGGTGCGATTTTAGTTTGGATGTGCTTAGTCTTAATTTTTGCTCTAATAATGAAAGCGATATTTTTTCTCCAGGTTTTTGCTTTACTGCAAGTTTGATAATGTCTTCTTGTTCAATTTTTCTTTTCTGTGATAACTTGCTGAAGTACTTTGATAACATGCCTTTCTCTGGAGCAAAAATGGCTGCAAGAAAGTAGATGATAGTCGCCATGATACACATAGCTGGACCAGGAGTGGTATTAAGTAAGATTGCGACAAGTAATCCAGAGACTGCGGATAGTAACCCAAAGAATCCAGATAGAATGATTACATTCTTTAGTTTATTACTCAATAATAGTGAAGTAGATGCAGGTGTGATTAACATAGCAACGACCAAGATCACTCCAACTGTTCTTAAGGATGATACAACTGCAAATGAAAGGAGTAACATCAAAAAATAATGAATGAATTTTACAGAGATACCCATCGTTTCAGCAATGATGGGTTGGAATGTTGTAATAAATAACTGCCTATATAGAAAGCTGATACTGATTAAAGTGAAAATCATAGTTGCAGCTGTCAGATAAATGTCTTCATTCGAGATCCCAAGCACTGTCCCAAATAAAAAGTCTTTTAAATCAAGATGTACGCCTCCTCCAGGACGATTGCTGATATAGGAAATTCCCATGACACCTAAGGAAAACATTGACGTAAAGACAATGCCTATAGCGGCATCATTTTTTGTTTTCACATTATGCTGTATCCATGTGATACCTGCTGCTGCTATCAAGCCAGCGATGACTGATCCAATGAAAAAACCAAGAGTACTATACCCAACCAAAAGAAAGGCCACGACTACACCAGGTAAAATGGCATGCGCTAAGGCGTCTCCGATTAATGACATATTACGCAGCACGATGAATGCACCAATGATGCCACACATGATGCCGACCATGGATGATGCGACTAAGGCTCTAATAGCCCAAGGAGACGAAAGAGTTTCAATAAATTCTGCAATCACATTTCAAAAATAAGAAAAATCTAATCAAAAGTTTAGATTAATCTAAAAATTATCGCTTTCAGTGATTTTGACCATGTAGATGTCCTCAGACTTATGTGAAATGTGTTTATAAAATTCAATGATTTGTAATCTAGATTGGTATAAAATCACCTATTAAAGGGATACAAATCCCCTTTTTGGGTGATTGTAGAAAGTTTCTGATTAACTAATTTTGAATAATTAAGTAATCTATTTTTTCACTACTACTCAAACATATTATTATGGATCCTTTTCTCGGACAAATTATTCTTTTCGCTGGTAACTTTGCCCCAAGAGGCTGGGCTTTTTGTGAAGGTCAACTTTTACCAATCTCTGAAAACACAGCTTTGTTTTCTATCCTTGGTACGACTTACGGTGGTGATGGTAGGACTACATTTGCCCTGCCAGATCTCCGCAGTAGAGCAGCAGTCCACCAAGGTACAGGACCAGGTTTACGCACGTATCCATTAGGTTCAAGAGCTGGAGTCGAATCTGTGACTCTTACAGCAAACCAACTTCCTTCGCATACACATCCAGCAACAATGGTAGCAGCACCTGGCGATGGTTCAACTGGTATTGCTGATGGAAATTCATTAGCACATGCAACTCAAAGAGGTGCAGATACTCCGAATATTTATAATAGTGGTGCGCCAAGCATAGCAATGCATGCTGACTCAGTAACTGTTGGTAATACTGGTGGTGGACAAGCAATTAATACTGTGCAACCAGTTTTGGCTCTTAATTATATTGTCGCACTACAAGGGGTTTATCCTTCAAGAAGTTAGAAAGTAATTCTCTGTTTGAACTGTGACTGAATAATGTCACGGTTCAAATATGTTCAACAATTCTAAATTAACATACAACTTATGAAAGACATCAATGAAAACATCGGCTCTACTAAACTTAAATCCTTACAGACAAGAGAAGGCAAAGAGGTAAATATTCCTTTCGAAGGTTCACTTGGTCTATTGGCACTCGGCGATGTAGGCTTGCTGCTGTGGAGAGATGCAAAACAAAACTTACAAACACCGATAACGATTTCAAAATGAGAAAATTAGACCGAAAATTACTCGTGATCGGCTGGGATGGGGCAGATTGGAAAATGATTAATCCACTCATCGATCAAGGTCTGATGCCCAATCTAGAAAAATTGGTCAATGCTGGAACAATCGGAAATCTTGCCACACTTGACCCACCATTTTCTCCCATGCTTTGGACGTCGATGGCGACAGGAAAAAGACCATATACGCATGGCGTCATGGGCTTTAACGAACCAGATGCTGATGGTGTCAATATCAGACCTGTCTTATCGCTTTCGCGCAAATGCAAAGCCATCTGGAATATATTGACACAAGAAAAAAAGAAAACACACACTGTCGCTTGGTGGCCATCTCATCCTGCTGAACCCATCAATGGTGTAGCCATCTCTAATTTTTACCAGAGAGCCATGAAAAATACTGCGAAGCATTGGCCTATTGCTCCCCAAAGTGTCCATCCAAAACAAATGGAAGAGCACTATGCCAAGCTACGGATACATCCATCAGAATTGACTGGTGCTCATCTCTTTCCTTTCTTACCAATGCTGGATAAGCTAGGTCCAAGTCACATGAAAGAAGTCCAACAATTGCGTCACCTTCTAGCAGAAAACAGCAGTTTGCATGCAGCATTCACAAATATTATCCGCACCCAAGAATGGGATTTTGCGACTGTGTACTTCGATGGCATCGATCGATGCTGCCATGAATTCATGAAATACCATCCGCCAAAACGAGACCACATTCCTCAAGATAAATTTGACATTTATAAAGACATCGTAAAAGGGATGTACCAATACCATGATATGATGCTCGGTAGAGTCATGGACATTGCAGGAGATGATGCGACAATCATGCTCATCTCAGATCATGGATTCCAATCGGATCATTTGCGACCTAAAAATATTCCAATTGAGCCTGCAGGTATTGCTTACGAACATAGTCAATACGGCATTATCGCGATCAAAGGGCCCGGCATAAAAAAAGACAGCTTGGTGCAAGGAGCGTCTATCCTTGATATCACACCGACAATATTACAATTGTTCGATCTGCCCATTGGACAAGACATGGATGGAAATCCTCTGTTGTCTATTTTTGAAAATCCGGATATCCCAAAGAGTATTGAAACTTGGGAAACTGTAGAAGGTGAATCAGGGATGCCATCATCACAATATCAAGAGGATCCAAATTTTGCGGAGAAAATGCTCGATCAATTAGCTGATTTAGGTTATATCGACAAGCCTGACAAAGACAAAACAATCGCTTTTAAAAGCACCAAAAACTTTTGCGACAGCAATCTTGCACGTGCCTATATGGATGGCGGTAAGATCCCAGAAGCCATTGAAATCTTCGTACGACTTTACCAGGAACACCAAAAACCGTGGATCTCTTATCGACTAGCTGTCTGCTACCAGATGATTGGCCAGCATCAAAAATGTCGAGCACTCATCCAACAATTACAAGATGGTGGCTTTTACGATAATCCAATCATGGAGACCATAGAAGCAAGCCTGCTGATGAGCGAAGGAAAATTCCTAGAAGCATCCAAACTGTTAGAAAACATAGAAACGAAAGTCGATCATACCTATGGCGGTCTCTATTTAAAAATAGCGCGCTGTTATGCGATGATCAAGCAACCTGTAAAAGCTCAGAAAGCCATAGAAAAAGAATTGGCAAATAATTATGACAATCCCTATGCACATCAGTTTTTAGGGATTATCCATCTCAATCACAACAGATTTAAAGAAGCTTACGAATGCTTTATGGAGGCGATCAGTTTGGAATATGGCATGTCTGAAGCACACTATTATCTAGGCAAGACATTGATTGCCTTGGGTGAGTATCAAGCGGCTAGCAATGCCCTGGAAGTCTCGCTGAGTATTAATCCTCAGAATAATCATGCAAGGCTAATACTGCAAAGAGTGTATCAAACACACCTCGACAAAGCAGAAAAAGCAGATCAGATTTTTCAGGACTTCAATTCTTATTGCAGTGGTGAAATCACCATTGTCTCCGGTATGCCTCGGTCAGGTACATCGCTGATGATGCAACTTTTGGAAGCAACTGGTGTAGATATTTTTTCTGATGGCGAGCGAGTCAGTGATGATAACAATCCAAAAGGATATTATGAACATGAAGTCGTCAAAAAGATAAACCACAATCCCCATTGGCTAAAAAGCTGTAATGGGAAAGCGGTCAAAATCGTCGCTCCTTTGATCACATCACTTCCGTATAACTATCGATACAAAGTCATTTTTATGGAGCGTGATCCGATGGAAATTTACAAATCACAGGAACAGATGCTGCTTCGCTTAGGCAAGACGAATAAAAAACAAATATTCTCACAGGGTATCTTCCAACAGATTGAACAAACGATAAAGAGTTCTAAAGCGTGGCTAGATAATCATCCTTGTGTCGATGTCCTCTATGTATCATACAATGATCTGATAGAACGGCCACAAGATTATGCAGACAAGCTTACAAGATTCTTAGATAAACAAATAGACCTGTCTATCATACAAAAAACAATAGACCCAACATTGTACAGAGAACGCTCTGTATCTGCAATGGAGTCATCTTAAATCACTTGATAATCAAAGCATGAGCTCTGAGAGACCTAGAGTCGTTTCACTAAGGAAGCAAGAGTAGATCCTGAATCATATTTGGCTCTTTTTAAGTCAGATTCTGAATCAAGTTCAGCATGACGCAGGCTTTTTTATGTGACACAGCCTGTAAATTCAGGATGACGACCAATTATTTTAATAACAATAAAGGGCTTACGGCTCTCAGCATTTGAAAATTGACAAAATCTCTGGCCAGAGAAAAAGCTTCTCTGGTTTTATAAATCTTTTCTATAATTTTTTTAAAAAAATGTATTATTATGATCATAACTAAACACTTCCATCGAAAACGGCGGGATGGCGACTGGAAACCCGACGTGTCGATGTACAACACCCAGGCAATTTCCTTTCTCAAATTACAACAAGAAGGAAAACAGAAAATTGCATATAAAGAAAAATCAACCTTAGAATCGCTACTTCCACTCGTGGCTGCTTCTTTAACACCCTTTGCTCTACAAGCACAGACAAGCTGTCCTAACAACCCTGGAGTAGTCAACTCTTGCGATGCTAACCCACAATCGATAGAACAAAGCATTGACATTGATGGTGATGGTCAAGTAGATATGATGGTGCACGGTGCATTGACTGACGCCAATTCAGGGTCCATAATAGGCTCTATTGTGAGCTTTGAAAACACTTCTACCTGGTTAACTGCAGGATATGTTGGTTATGCGCCATATACGTATTTTAATGCCTATGCATCAGGAGCAACAATCAATGAATCCAACGTAAATTTATCCTCTCAAGCTGTTGCCAGGCTTGGGTGCCCGAGTACAAACTTTGAATCATGGTTGGATTATAATCCAAAAGATCCAGTTGCATATCCAGATCCAAATGGCGCTTGGGACGGTCAGACTGGGGCATCGCCAGGACTATACATGGCATTCAAAAAAGATGGTGTATTGGGGTTTGTGGAATTCATTTATACTGATGGACCTTCAACAGTTACAATAGGAAACTATGGAATTGCATGTGATGCCTCGATAACAAGTATCATAGCTGGGGATTGCAGCTCTCTGGTAGTTTCAGGTCCACCAATAGCGATTACGACTGTAATTTCAGAAGATACGAATAATGATGGTACGATAGATTTTTCTGAGAGCTCTGGAGCTGTCGATGTAGAAGTGAATTTGTCCGTTCCAGCAACAGGTGGAGAAATATTAGTGATTGATGATGGTATTAATCCACCCAATACTTTTACATTAAGTGCAGGAACTGCTACACTTACAACAACTGTTCCGCTACCTCCTAATGGGACAACACTAACCGTTACTGCAACTATCACTTCTGGTTGTTCCTCTGGTACTGCTAGTGATCAGGCTATTATTAACATTACTCCACCTCCTGCGAATGATGATTGTGCTACGCCAACAGTACTTTCGTTGACGCAAGATTGTCTGTCCCCATTACTCGCCACCACCGTAGGCGCAACTGTATCTCCTGAGACACCTGGATTTTCTTGTTCTAATGGTGGTCCTGCTACTGGAAAAGATGTATGGTTTGAGTTGACTGTGCCTCCTTCAGGAAATGTTGCTGTCAATACTTCTCAAGCGGCAGGAGGTCTCACGGATATGGTTTTGGAAGCGTTTATAGGCACTTGTGGTGCGCCATTGACATCGATCGCATGTAACGATGATATTGAAACTAATATTAATAATCATTCAGAAATAGTGATGACATCACTCACACCTGGTACGACCCTTCTCATACGAGCTATGGCTTGGGATGGCAATGCAGAAGGTGAGTTTAATATTTGTGCTTCACCTCCGACTTTCATAGCCAATGACCTTTGTGATGGTGCGATAGATTTACCTGTTGGATCTGGATCTTGTGCAGGTGATATACTTGCATCAAATACGCTCATTTCATCAGATTCTGGTGAAACGCCTGCTCCGTCTTGTGGGAACTACAATGGTGGAGACCAGTGGTTTAAATTGACAGTGCCAGCAAGCGGCGAAGTAACGATAGAAACGAATCAAAATGGATCAAATGCATTTCAGGATTCTGCTATTTCAGCATATTCAGGTAATTGCAATGTTGGTTTGACAGAAATTGCCTGTGATGATGATGGAAATCCTAATGGTAATGGGCTCTTCTCTTTGCTCGAATTGACTGGTCAAACTCCAGGGAGCACCTTATATATTCGTGCTTGGGAGCATGGTAATAGTCCTGACGCAAAAGGAGATTTCTTGATTTGCGCATGGGATACCAATCCTAATCCTTGTCCTGACTATTCAGCTGCGACTGGCACTCCGCTTACGGGGCCACAAAATGCTGATGCAGACTTTGAGTCAGATAATCAAATCGATTCTGATCAGCTCATAGACGCACCTGCGACGATGGTGGATTATGATTCTGCGGTGAGTATACAGTTGCAACAAGGATTTGAAGTTAAAGGAGGTGTTGTGTTTCATGCGTTTATAGATGGATGTGTTGGGAATGGTTTATAAGCAAAATAAATCTTTAAAATGTAAATCCCAGTAAGGGCTTTAAGCCCTTATAGGGATCTTCTAATCAACATAATTAGAGCATAAGGGCTTTGCCCACTTTGCTTTGAAAAAAGTGCTAACTCGGAAGTATGAGGATGCTTTGTTTTCTTGTTACATCATCTCCGACAAAACGCCCTCCTTAAGGGCATAAGGTGAGACGACTATGTCTTTAAATTTACCTGTATCCAGCACAAATGAAATTAATAGAAAAGCGACGACGATCATGTTCACTCGTTCTGCTGGAAGTCCCTTAATCTGGCTACGTTCTTCTTTGTTTTTAGCAATGAGAGTCGTAGATAATGTGTAAAATTCGTTGATTGAAAACCTTGAAATATCGCTGCGATTGACCTCGCCTTCCAGGATTGATTGTAATACTTCGTATGATCCACTGGCGCCGATAAGTGAAATGTTTCCAGCCGAATGGCCTAAGTATTCAAGTAATGGTTTTAATTCAGAAGATAGAAAGTCGACTAGATGACTAATCTCTATCTCAGAAATAGGTTCTGATTTGTGGAATGCATTATATAAAACGGTAACCCCAACTTTGAAGCTTTGTATAAATGTTATCTCACCTGCCGAACTGAGAATAAACTCAACACTTCCACCACCAATATCCATGATACAAAAGTCACCAACAGACAAATCAATCATTAATTGAGTCCCTTTATAAATCAACTCCGCTTCTTGATGACCAGAAATAATCTCTGGGGATTCTCTTAAATGTTCAATGATAAAATCTGTGATTTCTTGACCATTTGAAGCTCGTCTTAATGCCTCAGTACCAATGATGCGTAATCGATCTGGTTTAAACTTATGAAGAGATTGTTTGAAATTCAGGACTGCAGCTTTGGCTCTTTCAATGGGTTTACGACCAATCGTGTCAATACCATCTTCAGCGAGTATGACATATTCTCTTTTACGATAAAGTTCGGTAAATCGTTTGTCGTGGACAGATACGACTAATAGATGAAAGGTATTGGTCCCTAAATCTATACAGGCAATTTGCATAATGGTTCTTATTGTGCTGGTGCCATGGCTTGTGCAAACATCTTTTGATAAAAGGCTATTCCTTGGTCTGTCATCGCATTTTGAAATGCTGGTCGATTTGACTCATTGACAAAAGAATAGAAATAACAATTGTCAGCATAATGCAGATCTGCTTCTTTGATGATCTCACCTTTAGACTGGAACACCATTCTACCAATAGCTTTACAATCTGCAGGAATCTTTGTCGGGCTGGTATCACTGATAAATGTAACGGCTGCTTTTACAGCATTTGCCTCACTTTGATTCATGCTAAAATCCCAATCAAAAAAGATATAATCTATATAATCTATGGTCTCGTACATATTAATGATCTCAGCTCGACCGATGGGAGCTAATGATGTCTTTATTTCAGCTACTTGAGGCGAATCTTGCTGCTGTGCAGTGTCGGATTTACATCCAATAATAGTGAAGAAAACAACTGCGAAATAAATGATTGATTGTTTCATAAGTGGTATTCGAACCGAAATGTAACGAAATATCCAAAAAGACCTCTGACAAGTTGAGTTGGATTTTCAAATAATGGAATTATCGAACGTGTATATCTTACATTTATTCCCAATTTTTCTGTGAATCTATAGGCTAATCCAAATAAAAAACTGAAATCGTGTGTCTTAAACTTGCTGACATCTTCATCAAAGAATGAATTTTGAGAGGAAGAATTAAACAAGTTGGCATATGACAGTCCAAATTCTGCTCGAACTTTATAATAAGAATCATTAATAAGCCAATCATGAACTGTAATCATAACGGGCAATTCGATGTAGTTTAATTGGATAAATTCTTGATTGTCAGATGTTTGAATAGAAAATGATTCACTACTTCCTCTTTGGGAAACAAGTAATTCCGTCGATAAGTCGATTTTGTTTTTGACAAAATATGACAACTTTAAGCCACCATGAAATCCCAATTTATTATACCCTGCGAGGTCATCACCATCTATTTGTGCTGCATTAAAACCTGTTAAAAGAGCTGCATTAAATCCTTGACCCTTAACTTGTATAATCCAAAAGCTAGATAAAATAAAATGGATAAGCAAAAGCGTTTTCATATTCAGACTAAAATTTTACAGAATTATTCTAATTCAATTTCATATTAGAAAAATTATAATATATTTGCTCATATTCTAAAAATCCGTAATATATCCCAATGGCGTACAATAAGGCTGAATTGACGAAGTTAGAAAATATGGTGAAAGAGCATGGCTTTACACTCAGATACGAGAGAGGTAACTTCGATGCGGGTCATTGCATTGTGAATGACAAGAAAATAATCATTATCAATAAATTTTTTAGGCTGCGAGCTAAGATCGAATGCTTGACAGAGATCTTAGAACAACTCAGACTGTATAGTCCAATTGAACAAAAAGAAGAAGCTCAATTAGAATTAACAGCTCTTACACTTGCATAAACATAAATTTGTAGCTTAGTGTAATTCTACAATTAATGAATTACTAAATCTTTGAACGTAACTTTTTTAGGTACTGGAACTTCTCAAGGGGTACCTGTCATTGGGTGTACATGTCAAAGCTGTTTGTCTGAAGATAAACGTGACAATCGACTCAGAACGTCCATTCACATTGAAATAGATGGTGTAAGTTTAGTCGTTGATACAGGACCAGATTTCAGATTCCAAATGCTGCGCGCTGGCATTCATAAGTTGGATGCAATTTTAATTACCCACGAACACAATGATCATGTGATTGGTCTTGATGACATTCGAGCTTTTAACTATATACAAAGAAAGGATATGCCCTTGTATGCCACTGAGAAGGTGATTCTAGAGTTGAAAAGTAGATTTAGTTACGTATTCCATGAGAATAAGTATCCGGGTGTTCCCAGAGTGAAGCCACACCCGATCTCAGCAGGGGTAGCTTTCAACATTAATGGCATTGATATAATACCTATTGAAGTATTACATGGTAGATTGCCTGTGCTTGGATTTAGGATCAAGAATTTCACTTACATCACCGATGCAAAAACTATTTCTACGGTCTCACAAGAATTAATAGCTGGAACTGAAGTTTTAGTCCTGAATGCCTTGCGATTTGAAGAACATCATTCACACTTTAGTATAGAACAAGCGATTGAAATGGCGAAAAAACTAGGTGTAAAGCAAACCTATTTTACCCATATTAGTCATAGAATGGGCTTGTGTTCAGATTGGGAAAGAAACTTACCCAAGGGAATAAATGCTGCTTATGATGGGCTCACCATTGACATTTGAGTAAAAAATGCCATGACCCTAACGTTTTGATGCTTATCTTAGGCTACTCTTATTTTCAAACATTAATAAAAAACGAATCAATTATTTACACCTTAGGCTACTATTTGAAGCTGTCATTTTTAGTCATGCCTTTACTAATGAAAACTATGCCCAATGCGATCCAACAGACTGGCTAGCACTTCAAGAATTGTACATTTCCACAGATGGTGACAATTGGATAAATAATTCAGGATGGGATCAAGTAGATCCTAATTTGAATGCAACTCCTCCAGCAGGATGTGATTTGAGTAATATGTTTGGTGTTCAAGTAGATCAAACGACGGGAAGAGTGAGTAGTATTTTTCTAGTTAGCAATAATTTATCTGGGACCATACCGACATCCATAGGTGATTTGACAGGTTTAACCGGTCTATCTTTATCAGCTAATCAAATAACTGGCAATATCCCCTCATCAATAGGAAATTTGGTAGGTTTAACGTCACTCTATTTATTTGACAATCAATTAGTTGGTAATATCCCAGGACAACTATGGACTTTAGTAAATCTGAGCCAGCTTAGCTTACGCGATAATAATTTGACTGGTACACTACCTTCAGCGATTGGAGATTTAGTTAATTTGACATCGATAGATTTAGCATGAAACCAATTTACTGGTAACATTCCTATAGAATTTTGGAGTTTGACAAGTTTAACCCAAATTAGTCTAGTCAGTAATCAGTTTACAGGCGGCATTCCATCAGACATATCCAATTTGGTAAACTTAAATAACCTCTATTTATCAAATAATCAGTTTTCTGGACCCTTACCTTCCGAGATAGGATTTTTAAGTCTTTCGAATCTTACTCTGGATGGCAATCAGTTTACTGGACCTATTCCACCTTCATATGGCAATCTCACAAATTTAAATCAATTAGATTTATCCGATAATTCATTGACTGGCTGTTATGATCCAGCACTGACAACCCTATGTACTTGGTCAAATATTCGGATAAGTGATGGCAATAGCTTTGATGCAGCATGGCAAGATTACTGTATGACAGGAGCTGGAGCTTGTGTCCTTCATGCGCACCGATTCCACATGTTGAAGTACAATCTGCAGACGTTTATATTGACGATGCCTGTTATGGAGTCATACTCACATCACCAAATGGAACTTGCTATCGATTAAAAGTACATGATGATGACTCTTTTATTTCAGAATTGGTGACCTGTCCTTAGGATCATTAGTGATGTTCTGCCTGCATCTTGCTTTAACTAGTCAACAGAGACGCGAAGTGAACACGCTTCAAGAACTATTAATTGCTTGAATAAGTCAGCTTATTCAAGCAATTTTTTTGAAACAGAATTATCGTGTAAAAGATATTTAGGGATAGAATGATAAATCACATAAACACTTTGTGGCATTCGCACGTTATTTTTACGATATTGATTGTTAGAAATAAAACACTCACTTGAAGTTACTTTTGTCTATATGCGTATTTTATCTGTTACTTATGGGTTTGAATGCCCAGCAAGCACCGCAGTATAGTCAATATATGTTTAATAAGTATCAATTCAATCCTGCATATGCAGGATTCGATAGATCACTGAGTATAACTGGAGCGAGCAGATCACAATGGGCGACATTCGAGGGAGCACCGACTTCTCAAAACCTGAATGCACATATGCCTTTTTATATATGGAATGGAGGTATTGGTATTAATTTGCACAACGAAAAATTGGGAGCACTGACCCAATCAAGTCTTTCTTTAAGTTATAATTTTGTTTATGAAACTCCTATTGGCTTGTTTTCAGCCGCAGTTAACGTAGGTATTCTACAAAGTCGTTTAAATGGAGATGAGCTAATTACACCATCAGGAGTGTATGAAGGTGGGACGATTCAACATAATGATGGAATACTACCTAATCAATCCATTGTTGGATCATCGCCAATTTGGGGAGTGTCAGCATATTATATACACGATTATTTTGAGACGGGTATCAGTATCTCAGATGTACCCAAGCACACCAGTTCTATTGGTGGATTAGATATTGATCGACAATCACTCGTCAATTGGTTTTTGGAGGCGAATTATCCAATAACTAACCAAATAGACATTTTGCCTTCCGTTTTTGTAAAAACTGATTTTGTCCAGACACAACTAGAAATAGCTGGAATCGCAGAATATCGGAATCAATATTTTGGTGGGCTTGGATTTAGAGGCTATCATGCGAATAGTTTTGACGCTGTGGTCCTTTATGCAGGCTTTAAATTTAATAGAAAATATAGATTGACATATTCTTATGATCTGGGTATCAATGGTTTACGTAGATTTCATGAAGGGACTCACGAATTTGTACTGAATTATAATCTTCAAAAAATCATAGGATTAGGGCTTCCACCTAAAGTGATTTATAATCCTCGTTTTCTGTAATCAACAGACAATGTGTAAGATGTTGCTCATTTTTTTCCAGTTTAATAAAATAATGCCTAGAAATAGCCGTTTCTAAATCGTCTAATCAGGCAAATAATTCAAGTCAGCATCAGAAAATTTATCGTAATCAGACTGTGTATTAATTAACTAAAATTAAATTTGCAACTTTTTCGAGATTGCAACGTCAGAAGTTTAACACATCTAAATAATGAAACAAATAGCTTTTTCTCTTTTAGCCCTCTTCATCATCGTAAGTATCAGTTCTTGTGGGAAGAGTAATTCAGGACAATTGGTGGGAGTCGATAAGAGACCCAGCTGGAAAGGGATAAATCCCTATGGTATGGTCTACGTACCTTCAGGCACAGCTCATATCGGGCAGAGTGACCAAGATATATTCAGCACCTATACCCAAAGACCCAAGGCTATTTCAATCATGGGCTTCTTTATAGACGATACTGAGATTTCTAATAACGAATACAGACAATTCGTCTATTATGTTAAAGATTCTGTAGCTCATACCATAATGGGTGACATCCTAGAAGACGATTTTGGTAATGAAACAATAGATTGGGACTATGACATCGATTGGGAAGACGAAACTTTAGATGAAATGTTCCACCAAGGCGACATGGCCATAGGGAATAAAAGAGAACTAAATACAAATTTATATAAATATTCTTGGGAGTGGCTGGACTGGAAAAAGGCAGCTTCTAAAAGCTTTGCTGGCGTGAGATCAGATTTAATCAAGAAAGATGAGGTAAATGTCTATCCTGATACCTTGACTTGGATTAGAGATTTTTCTTATTCATATAACGAGCCAATGGCTAGAAACTATTTCTGGCACCCAGCTTTTGATGATTATCCAGTAGTCGGTATCACTTGGAAACAAGCCAGAGCGTTTTGTGATTGGAGAACCCAAGAATGGAATAGTGCAAGTGGCAAAGAACCCAATACTGAAGTATTTAGATTGCCTACAGAGACAGAGTGGGAGTATGCAGCAAGAGGCGGGCATGATTTAGCTCCATATCCATGGGGTGGTTACTACGTCAGGAACGCTAAAGGATGTCTCTTGGCTAATTTTAAGCCAGGTAGAGGAAACTATGCAGAAGATGGAGGACAAACTACAGTGCCTGTGACTGCTTATTTTCCTAATGACTACGGCTTATATAATATGGCCGGTAATGCAGCAGAATGGACAGAAACAGCATACTATCCACAAGCTTATTCACACGTACATGATTTGAACCCAGATATTAAATACGATGCAGCTGAAGATGATCCAAAAGCTTTAAAGCGAAAGGTAATCAGAGGAGGATCGTGGAAAGATATTTCATACTTCTTACAGACAGGAACTAGACATTGGGAATATCAAGATACTTCAAAGTCTTACATAGGATTTAGATGCGCATTGACTTTCTTAGGAAGATCTTTAAATGACTTTAAGTAAGTCCTTAGTGCCAATTCTGAATCATTATCTAAACAGCATAATTACTATCTCTACGAATTCACCAATTCTATGCATAATAGAACATAAGTGCATAGCGTTTGACTAACATTAACAATAACATTCAGCAAAAAAGAATATAACAAATGAGTTTTCTTAAATCAAAAAGCTTCAAATATCTAAAGAACTTAGTCATCGGAGTCGGTGCCGCACTCGTCATGCTTGGTGCACTTTACAAATTGCAATCATGGGAAATGCCAGTCATCGGAGGTATGAAGTTTGACTTCTTAACAATCGGGTTGATGACAGAAGCCATTATCTTTTTATTTCTAGGATTAATCGGACCTGATAAAGATTATTACTGGGAGAAATTATATCCAGGATTAGATCAATATCACGCTAATTTGAATCCATTGAATGGCGGACCTTCAAATTTTGCTGCTGCTGCTCCTCAAGTAAAGCCTTTAAATGGTGAAATCGTAGAAGGTCAATTAGGCGGTATGCTCGATGAATTAAAGGGCATGTCTCAAAGTCTAGGATCATTAAAAGCATTACAAGAAGCAGATTTTTCTCAAACTGCTGGTCAATTAGAAGCAATGAGTAATTTTTCAAATAGATTACATACTGCAATGGCTGACTTAGATTCAACCGTAGAAAGTACAAAAATATATAAAGACCAAATGGAGTCTTTAAACAAGAATTTAAGCTCGTTAAATGGAGTTTATGGAAATGTATTAAACGCATTCCAACCGAAATCTTAATTAACGACTAAAACAATTATAACATGTCAATTCCAAAGGAACCGCGGCAACTAATGATCAATATCATGTATTTGGTATTGACAGCACTTCTGGCGCTTAATGTTTCTGCTGAAATATTTAATGCATTTAAGATCGTCGATAAAGGTTTAATAAAATCAAATAAATCGATAGAAGACTCTAATGCACCTCTGCCTGAGATTATTAGGACTGGTGCCAAAAAGAAAGCCTCATTAGCTAAATATGCAGATCTTATTGATCCAGCTAGAACTCTTACTAGAGACTTAGATAATGAAATAGAATCAATGATTGAAACATTGATTGATGAAGCTGGTGATGATGATGGTACAGTAGGTGAAGGAGATTATATCGAAACAAGCAGCGGTGTGAGAAAGCTTAAAGGTGAAAAAAATAAGGACGTCACGACAAGAATGCTTGTAAAAGGAGGCAAAGGAGAAGAGCTCAAATCAAAATTAAATGAGTACAGATTGAAAATGTTAGAGCTTGTTGATGAAGATAAAAAGGCAGAGTATGACAAGAATTTTCCAGTTATCGTAGATGATGAAACATGGACAAAGAAAACAGGCACGAAAAATTGGTCAGAGTTTAACTTTAGTCATATGCCAGTCCAAGCGACGATTCCAATTTTGAGAAAATTTCAGAATGATGTCAAAAGCACAGAAAACACCTTCTTAAATTATCTAGCAGGTCAAGTTGGTACTACAACAGAAGTTGTACTAGACAAATACGCTGTTGTATCAGCTCCAGAAAAATCATATATCATCAAAGGTGAGAAGTATAGCTCTGAGTTATTTTTAGGAGCTTTCGCAGGAGAAGATTCCAAAACAGATATTAAGATTAGTGTTGACGGAAGAAACTTACCATTGAGAGACGGAGTCGCATCATACACTGTCCCTACGTCCTCAACTGGTGTAAAGAGATATACAGCAACTGCAAAGATTACAAATCCAGCGACAGGAGAAATAAAGACAGTTAAAAAAGAATTCGAATACGAAGTAGGAGAGCGATCAGTATCAGTTTCTGCGTCTGCAATGAATGTATTCTATGTCGGTGTTCCTAATCCAATCGAAGTATCTGCAGCAGGTGTGCCGAGTGATCAAGTAAAGGTCTCTATGGGTGGATCTGGTGGTGGTCAAATCAAACGAAACGGTGATGGTACCTTTACAGTGACTGTATCGACTCCCACAGCCAAAGGTCAGTTTGCAAAAGTAAATGTCACTGCTCCTGGACTAAGTGATTCTAAATTATTTAGAGTCAAAAGAATTCCAGATCCAGTTCCAATGCTAGGAAGAGAAAAAAGATCTGTTTTAGGAAATGGAACCTTCAAAGCATATTCAAGCTTAAGGGCTGACCTACAGAATTTTGATTTTGATGCTAAATGTACAATCAAAGGATTCAGATTGGTTTATGTAGAAAAGAGACAAGATGCAATTACGAATACAAATGTTGGAGGTAAATACAATGCACAAACTCAAGCTTTGATCAATAAGGCAAAGCCTGGTGATAGATATTTCTATGAGAATATAAAATGTACATGTCCTGGTGATTCAGCAGCCAGGGATTTGGGTACAATTGGTATTACAATTAACTAATACTTTTAAGAAAAAAAAATATGAAACAATTAGGGAAATTTCTATTTCTATTTTGCTTTTGCTCAATCTTGACTAATTCCATATCTGCACAAGAGGAACTTATCACTGAGTCGAGTGAGCCTCTTGATGAGTATTATATTGATGATATTGTACAAAGAACCTTAATGGTAGACAATGGCGTATTGCCTTGGGAGCATGTCAGAGAAGCTGATATTGCTTGGACAAAAAAGATATGGAGAGTCATCGACGTTCGCGAAAAGATGAACTTGCCATTTCAATATCCAGGAATGCCATTGTTTCAAATATTAAAGGAGATGGTAGAGAATGGAGATGCGAAGGCCTTCAAGTATGATACGTTTAAGGATGAAATTTTACCAAACGAATTGGCAAACATTGTCGCTAGACAAGATACTATTGTTGTCTTTAATGATGAGACATATGAGGAAGAAGTAAAGATTGTATCAAATGATATCGACTTTGAGAAAATCAATAGATTTAGAGTAAAAGAGGTATGGTATTTTGATGAAGAAGCGTCTCAGCTAAAGGTGAGAATATTAGGTATCGCTCCAATTATAGATGAAGTTGATCCAGAAACAAATGTGTTCAAATATTCATTGCCTTTATTTTGGGTTTACTATCCTGAGGCTCGGGAGACTTTCGCTAAGTTTCAAGTCTTTAATGAGTTTAATAATATGGCACCAATGTCATGGTATGATTTATTCGAAAAGCGGTTCTTCAGTAGTTACATCTACAAAGAGAACAATGCGCTTGATGCGTCCTTAAAAAATCTTTATGAGGATGGGATAGAAGTTTTACTAGAATCAGAAAAAATCAAGGCAGAGCTATTTAATTTCGAACACGATTTGTGGGAGTATTAATATCTTTCACTTAATGAAAATATAGAAGCCTTCTTACTTTGTAAGAGGGCTTTTTTAGTGCCTGCTTATCAGAGAGAATTTAAGTAATTCAGATTTATAGGTTTTGAAAGCTATACAGGTTTAGTCGTTATAATTAAACCAACAGAAATTCACTGATTTACTCACTATCTGATAGAGCGCTAAATCCATTTTACTCATTGAAGAAGGTATTTTTTTCTAATTTCACATTATGGAAATAATGAAATCAATTGGCCTTGCAGCAGTCATGCTGATTTCGATAGTCTATTTATCATATGTCCCAGCACAATCAGATTTTGGTATCATCTTCATTTGCTACCTCAGTGCATTCCTAGGCTACTTTTTTATTCTCAAATCAAATTGGAATCTAAAGAAAATTCTACTTCTGGCGATCGCACTTAGGCTTTTACTTGTACCTGCTTTCCCTAATTTATCAGATGATATCTATCGGTTTATTTGGGATGGACATTTAGTCATGCAAGGGATGAATCCTTATTTATATTTGCCTAGTTCTTTATTTGCAGAAAACGCAGATTGGACCAGCCAAGCAGTTAGTTTATTTGCTAATCTGAATTCGCAAGAATACTATACCATCTATCCTCCAGTGAGTCAACTGGTATTTGCTGTATCTACAATATTAAGTGGAGGCGATTTGATACCATCTGCTATAGTCATGAAGTTGATATTGCTATTGGGTGAGATTGGGCTTTTAAATCTCTTGATCAAATTGCTACGACATTACAAACAAGAAGAAAATAAGTTAGCCTTGTATGCTTTAAATCCATTAGTGATCGTAGAGGTCATGGGCAATATGCATTACGAAGGTTTAATGTTATGTTTTTTGTGCTTGGGATGGTTGTTGATTGTCAAACAGAAATTGTTATCAGCTGGTTTAGCTTTTTCAATTTCAATCGGTATCAAGTTGTTACCCTTAATGTTGATGCCCTTCTTGATCGTTTATTTGGGTTGGCAAAAAGCGATCAAACTATTTACTGTGATGGGGATTTCCCTCATTATTATATTTATTCCTGTGTGGCTTAATTTTTCTTTTTTCTGGAAAAGTTTGGATTTATATTTTCAAAAGTTTGAGTTCAATGCAAGCATCTATTATGTATTGAGATGGTTAGGATTCCAAATTAAAGGGTTTAATATGATTCATATCATTGGTCCGTTGTTGGCATTTTCGACGATTGTATTGATTGCGAAGTACAGCTATGATTATAGTCGAAAGTCTAAGATCCGTTTACCTGAATATTGGTTATTTGCTTTCACGACTTATTTGTTTTTAGCCACTACCGTCCATCCATGGTATACGATTGTTCCGATTGGTCTTTGTGTTTTTACACGGTTTCGATTTCCAATATTTTGGTCTGCCTTAATCATTTTAAGTTATGCTAATTATAGCCATTCAGAATACAGAGAGAATTTGTGGTTTGTCGCATTTGAGTATATGCTCGTGTTCGGATTTCTTTTTTATGAATTAATGCGACCAAAGATTCCTATGACTCAAAATACGATTTAAGGCTGAGAAAAAACTTCTCACTCGAAAGAGAAATGAGCAAAACCAACTATGCACTCGTCCTGAGATGCTTAACAGATAAGTAGAAAATAGACCCATATCCAATCGCTAACAACAAATGCATAAAGATAAATGCATACTGACCAAAGTAGATCGCTGCGATAACTCCAAACAAAAAATAAATAGAGAATAAGCCTTCCAAGATTGTGGTCCACGGAAGCTTTTGCTGAAGATATTCTTGTTTGTGTAATTTATCTTTTATTGTTTTAATATTGAATTTAGGCGTTCTGACAAAAGCTGATTTTCGGCCCCTGAATCCTTGAAGGACTGCGACAGAATTGTGCAATGATAATCCCATTGATAATGATAAAAAGATCGGAAATAAAAAGACGAACTTCAAGATCATTTTAAGCTTTGATTCTTTCGGCCATGCGCTACAGACATTCGCGACATAATACACTTGAATCACGGCCAGTAGACTAATTAAAAAGATTGAAAAGTATGTCAGCGAAATATTTAAATCACCAATTAAAAATGCAAGTGGGACACTGAAGACTCCAATACAAAATACAGATAAGAATACAGAGCTACCGAGTAAATGCGATGTCGCATGTATTTTTTGCGACAGAGTTAATGTAGATTTCCATACAGTCGGCAACATCTTTTTAGCAGTTTCTGCACCTCCCTTCATCCAGCGATATTGCTGTGACTTTAGACCATGCATCTCTACTGGTAATTCTGCGGGAGAGACTACATCTTCGAGGTAGATTATTTCCCAGCCTTTTAACTGAGCTCTGTAAGATAAATCTAAATCTTCTGTCAATGTATCGGCCTCCCAGCCACCAGCAGAATCGATTGTTTCTTTTCTCCAAATACCTGCAGTTCCATTAAATTGTAAAAGATAATTTCCAGCCATTCTTCCTTTCTGTTCGACTGTGAAATGTACGTTTAGTTGGAATGCTTGTAATTCTGTTAGAAGAGAATAATCTTGATTCACATGACCCCATCTTGTTTGAACAACACCAATGTCTGGTTTCTCAAAATAGGGTAGTGTATCATTTAAAAAAGATGGCTTTGGCAAAAAGTCTGCATCGAAAATGGCAATGAATTCACCTTTAGCCTTAATCGTTGCTTCTTTAAGTGCACCAGCTTTATAACCACTTCGATCTGTCCGCGCTATTCGCTCAATCAGAAATCCTTTTTCTTGATATTCCTTTACCTTCTTTTCAACGATTTCAATTGTACCATCTGTCGAGTCATCTAGGACATGAATTTCAAATCTGTCTTTAGGGTAATTAAGCTGGGTGATATTATCAATCAGTCGTTCCGCTACGTACATCTCATTGTAGAGCGGAAGTTGAATTGTCACAAATGGTCTTTTACCATTCATAACGGGTTTTTCATTTTTTACAACTGGACTCTTATATTTCAAGAGAAGATGTAATTGCATTAAACAGTAAACTGTGATGTATATCAAAGGGACCACATACAGAATAAGAAATACATATGAAATAATCTGGATGCCTGTCACTATATCAATTTAAATATCGTCCACAAAATTTTATGACCAGCGAGGATCGTACCTTTTACAGTCCCAGATACTTTAGATTTACCGATTCTCTTTCGGTAATCTACAGGTATTTCTGTACAGTTATATTTTAGCTTAGCAGCTTTGACTTGCATTTCTACTGTCCACCCATAGTCTCGATCTTTCATATCCATTTCTACTAGCTTTGCCCATCGAATGGCCCTAAACGGCCCCAAGTCTGTAAACTCATACGAGTAAATCATCTTGATTAAATTTGTCGCTAACCAATTGCCAAATACTTGCTGAGGTGTCATCGATCCATGTTCCAAATCTCCCAATGCTCGTGATCCAATGACTAAATCCATGTTCTGATTTATAATCGGATTTACCAATTCAATTAACTGCTCTGGATAATCAGAATAGTCTCCATCAATAAAAACAACGATGTCGGGAGATATCTCATTCTGACTCACATATTCGATCCCTTTCAAACAGGCATTTCCATATCCACTGACTGGCTGATGCACGACAGTTGCACCTGCTTTCTGCGCTACCTCTGCTGTGTTATCAGTACTTCCATTATTACAAACGATGATATCTCTTACTGCTTCTTTAGGTATATCCCCTACAACTTTATGTATGGACTTCTCCTCGTTATAGGCAGGAATAATAACATCTATCAGTGGAATATTTTTCAAATATTTGAGAACTGCTTTATATCGCGCAAATGTAGGCTATTTCATGATGAACTTTATGTAAGCAATGTGACAAGTTAGATTGCTAGCGTATTTTGTAAGTTTGGGGCGTGTTTTACTCCGTTCATTTGACCATAGCGGTTTTAATCCAAAGTCGTTTACCTTAAGAAAAAAACCCTGCCTTGTAGGTGTAAATCTTTGAGGTATGGTACGAACAGGCACGCAAAAGTGATCTGGAAAGTCTGTTATTGGGGAGATTTTCAGTAAATGTCATGACAAATGTATTTAAAATCAAATGTGAAGCATCGAAATCGCTGTTTGGAACACACTAGCTAAAGGACATTGGCTTTTAATCATTTGATTAAGTGCTTGCTCGAGCGAGTAATCATAAATTTATTTCTAGTAAGAGCAATTCTGTTCTACACCCTCGTAAAGATATCAAAGCAGCAATAAGAAAAGATTCTAGTACATTTGTCACACTTAATCCACATCAAATGCGTTAGTTTCAGGTGAATAGACTTCAGCTTTTTCTCTTTATATTTTTAAGTGTTTGCATGCACATGGCTTGTGAAGATGATTCTATAAATAGTGATCCATCTGTCATGTTAGAATTTTCACATGATACCATTAGATTTGATACTGTATTTACCCAAGTTGGATCAGCGACTAGATCATTTAGGGTCATTAATCCTAGCAATCAATCTATACAAATTTCCTCTATTCAGCTGGGTAATCAAACCAATCAGTTTAGGTTAAATATTGATGGGGTGCCTACGAATAGTGCTACTGATGTATTGATTTTACCGAATGACAGTTTGTGGGTTTTTGTGGAAGCAACGATTGATCCTGATTTACCCATTTCTGTAAGCCCATTCGTATTGGAAGAAGAGGTTTTTTTCGAGTTGAATGGAAATGATCAGTCTGTAAAATTAGAAGCATGGGGTCAAAATGCCAATTATATTCCCAATAGATTTAATGCCGGTGAATTTACTAGAATCAGTTGTCAAAATGATTCGCTTAGATTTGATGATCCGAAGCCTTATGTGATTTATGGGATTTTAATTGTAGACAGTTGTCATGTCGCATTTCCACCAGGCACAGAAATTTACGTACACGGAGGAGTAGCGCGGACTGATGAAGATGTTATTTTTAATGATGGTTTATTAGCATTTACAAATACTGCAAGTCTACAATCATATGGAACTCGTGATCGACCTGTCATTATAACCGATGATAGACTTGAAAGAGAATTTGATGATGTCCGAGGACAGTGGGCAGGCGTCCGATTTTTAGCTGGTAGTCGTGGAAATAAGCTAAGTCATACATGGATTAGTAATTCTTTGGTTGGAGTAAGAGTAGACTCTTCTGCATTTCTGCGAATGGAAAACTGTGAGATCAGAAATACTGCAGGACAAGGTGTCATTGGTAGACATGCGACGATTATTGGTGAGAATTGTTTAATCGCTGATAATGGAGGAATCAGTGGTCTTTTCACATTTGGTGGAAGCTATACTTGGCTACATTCTACTTTTGCAAATTATCAGACACAAACATCCGCCATTCGATTGGATAATAATTATTGTATAGCAAATGATTGTGGAAATGGAGTTTTGACAAATAGACTCTTAGCCACATTTACAAATTGTGTCATCTATGGTCCTGATGATGATGAGATAGAATTTAGTGATGCTTTTCAAGGTGAAGAACCCCGCCAATTTCAATATCAGTTTAAAAATTGCATTGTTGCTGTTGATGAATTGTTAGATCCCGATCAGTTCCCTAACTTTTTTGATCATTGTACTGATTGTATCAGTGCCACGAGAGAGGATGAGGTATTCGTAGATTATGAAGAATTTGACTATCGCCTGGATACCATGTCGATTGCAATTGGGCAAGCATTTCCTTTGCCGACAGTTAGTCTTGATATTGAAGGTAATCAAAGAGATAATGTCATGCCGGATATTGGTTGTTATGAGTTTTTAGAATAGGGATTAAAGCTCATAGGTACTCTAACCCTAAACAATAACACACAAAAACTAATAAAATATGTGAGAACGACTAACTTTATCAAGCAAGAACTTTTTTTACAAACAACTTTTTTTATGCCAAATTCATTTTCACAGCTCTATATTCATCATGTAAGTCTTGTTAAATATAGAAGGGCTATGATCTCAGAGGAAATCGAAAATCATGTGTATTCCTACATTGTTAAAATTGTAAGAGATCACGAGCAAGAAGTAATCGCTATAAATGGGATGCCTGATCATATACATTTATTATTGAGATTGAGATCTGATATTTCTCCTGCAAAACTCATACAATTCATAAAAGGAAATTCTTCTCGTTATATTAATGATAAGAAGTTGACCCAAACAAAATTTAAATGGCAACCTGGTGGCGCGACATTCTCAGTCAGCTCCCATCATGTAGATGTTGTCAAGAAATATATTTGGCGGCAAAAGATGCACCACGCTCACACACGACTAAAGCAAGAATATGTAACGATGTTGAGGCAAAATAATATTGAATTTGACCCTTCTTATTTACCAGATTTTATATTGAGTTGAGCTTTGCTTGTCTTTTTCATGTCATAAATTACATGAATGTTGCACAGTCGTCCTTACAGGACTACTTCATATCGTATAAGTATAAAAAGTAAGCAAGAGTATTGAAATCTCTTTAAAGCATAAGTTCAATAATGAGTCTTGTAAAGACGACTAACAAGCATCAATGCATTTCAA
>Ga0209828_1000849_pt1 | contig 28920 bp, 40 predicted proteins | sample MaitaG_FD_187429 | JGI IMG/M metagenome (GOLD analysis project Ga0209828, IMG submission 187429) | Marine algal microbial communities from Maine, USA - Maine_Asex2 metaG (SPAdes) (version 2) | ecosystem: Host-associated > Algae > Red algae > Unclassified | place: Maine, USA | collected 2015-01-05
TACTAAGATAACAAGAATAAATCAGCTCAGATTTAACGACAAAGGCTTACTAAAAGTGATAAGAGAACATGGCGTCATCTGCATAATGTTACATGCTGGGTGTGACGCTCTCAGGTACGAATTACTCTTTGTCGCTCGTTTATTTGTGGCTTTATTGTCATGGGAAATGAATATCAACTTCACACTCAAAATTAATAGTAATTGGATTCAGTTAGGCTTTCAATTGCAAAACAGTTAACTTTATTTGAGTTATTTGCAATTATGTTATGAAGAATATTTATATAACCATTTTAGCATTAATTTTTCTATTCATTTCTTGTAAACCGAAGATGAAAGATCACGATAAATACTTTAGACAACCTTTTAGTAATATTCAAGGAGATTTTCGCAAAGACCCAAAATACTATGCTTCTCCTGATGGCATGAAAAATATTATTATCAGTCATTGTTGGGAATATAGGATGGGAGCAAATGCGTGCTTATTTCATTTAATAGATAATGATAAAAATATAATTGAAGATTTCACACCATTTACAACAAATGGAAAAGTATCCTGGAATGAAAAGTCGAATATTTGTGGAATATCAATCGGAGAGAAAGAAAGAGGAATTATAATAATGGATACCGAACTGCATAAATTTGCTTTAATTAAAACAGATTGCCGGGATTTTAAAATTGAGAATAACACATTAATGTTATTCATTTCTCAGAAGGAAATAGATTTGCTAAATAGAGAAACGCTATATAGTGGAGGAACAACAGAATTACCTAGAGTTAAATTTGAAAGACCAGAAGATATATATGTTGAATTGGATTCATTAAAGTACTTTAAAAAGAAAGAATTACCGAATATTTACAACTTGTCTAGTGATGAGAAGATTGAGCATTTACCGATTCAAAATGGATTTTGGGAATTCAAAGGAAGAGTACCAACAAATACTTACGATGGATTTAACAATAGAGATTTTGAGGTATATCAACTAGAAGCATTTGCCAAATACGGTGATGAACAATCAATAGAATGGTTGAATGAAATTAAAGCGATGAAGGACAGGAAATTCGATAGATGGGCAAAAGTCTCTTATTATTTGGGGTATAGAGAAAAAGCACATAATAAGTGACGATGAAATCAGCTTGGCTACCCCAAATCCGCCACATATCGCCAATGCGTTATGTGCAATTACCGAAATTGAAAATACTAAAATGAATAAATGGACACAAGAAGGCTGCTATCCTGAATATCATATTCAAGGAACCAATTTTTCACCAAATGCTTTAATGAAACTAATTCCACAACTGGTTTTAGATGAAGGAGCACATGAAGCAACAGGTATTTCAAAAAGAGGGAGAAGAAAAAATGAAGAATACGGATATGGTTATTGTAGAATCTTAGTGCCCAACAATGAGGTATACCCAATTAACTATTTGTGTGATTTAATAAACAAGAATAGAAAAATATTTGACAATTCAAATTTAGAACACGAAGTGATTTGGATTTATTGGATAGGAATACAAGGAAACATGGAATTCACAATTAAACAGATCAAATCACTTGAATCTACGAACCTTGCAGTTGCCATGAACTATATATATGCAAGTGATTTAGGAATCAAATAATTGCCAGCTGTAGTAAACATAGAAATATACGACTATGTTGTAGATAAAAGCTCACGAAGACTTTGGGTTGAACTAAAATGTACTAAACAGTAATAGGTAACAACCCTATCAATGCGATATCGAATTAAGTTTACTAAGAAACTCAACCCCCTACTTAGCAAGTCTCGCTGCGAATGGCTTGAACGTCTAGGAATGCACCTTGCATGTAACGACCCTGACATGTGCCGTATGCTTGCTCACTTGTCTAACTGAGACAACAAGAATAATAAAGCTCTCTCCTACCGATAACTAAATCAGAAGTAAAAAAAGCATATGGTCATCATGTCTATTGTTACATGCTGGCAATGGCGCTCTTTCCTCTATCGTGACCATAATGTTAGGTGGGCTGGCTTGTAGCTCTCTGACGCCGCAAGAATGAGGACGGCAGTGTGCTACAAATAGGTGGTGATTGCTATTTAGTTTCAAATGAGCTAACACTGATTTAACATTTTAATATTCAACGTGTTTAATAATATCGGAATTGCCTTATAATTGCCTCCTTAGTATTTGTACTTTTAAATGTTTTTACCAAATTTTGCCATTCACCATTTTCATCATTTTCACTGTATTTAAAGAGAATAGTATCTTTTTTCTCTTGGCTTAAAATGTACATTCTGTTCGGTCTATTATTGTCTTTTTCGAATGTTGGAATTAATGTCAAGGTATCAGGTGATTCGTTTCCAAAAGAAGTTAATATTTCAGATTTCACTAATCTGCATTTATCATAGTGCGAATAAATTGTAGTTGTTAAACTGCCTTTTTTCTCAGAGCTTATTACTAAGTTAATGGAATATTCATATGTTATTTTACTTTTCTTCTTTGAATAAAGCATTTCTATATCCTTACTAATTAAAACGTCGTTTGAATAATTGAAAATGGTTTTTTGGTGAATTTTTTGCGAACCATTTAAGTATACTTCTTGTGTAATAGGGTTAGAGTTCAAGTCATAAGTTGTTATTGCGGTGGATCGTGGAGATTTTTCAAAAAATGATATTTTATTGCTATTTATCATTTCCATATCGTAAGTGATTTCTGCCTTTGATTTTATATTTTTTGAACCAGCGTAAGACCAAGTACATCTTGGGAACTCATCAGTTGATATCCTATCGCATAAAAACAAAAGTGCGGAAATTAAGAATGGAGTAAGTAGATTATAGTTTATTTGGTATTTTTTCACTTAACATTTTTTTTTCTTAAAATATAAGTTGTTGGATTTATCACTAACAAGTTGTTTCATGTAGTTTTCTTTGAATTTTTCAAAATAGCTTTTTTTGAACTTTACCAATTATTATTTCTGATTTCCTTTCTACTCTCTCGTATAGAATTTTCCTGAGATCTTTTTCCAGATTCGCTATTTCAAGATTATTGTCGTCCTCATTGTGGTGCACTTTTTTGAATAAGGCATTGAGTTGGTTTTTGAATTTGTCCTTCAGTTCTAAAGATTTCTCAGGATGAAATTCCTTTTCATAAAGATATTTTATCCCCTTGCCGGTAACATAAAAGTAGTTTTCATTGATTTTTATGATTAGGAACTTGTTATTAGTGGAGTTATTGTTATTTATTCTTGCTATCGTAGCATTTATTTTTTCTATATGTATAGGGCATAAAACAAAAAGTACACAAACCCATTTTTGCCCATCTGATAATCAGTTAGTTACGAAACACGTTTCAAAACGAAAAGTACAATAGACCTATTTTGCCCTGAATTGTATGTAGGATCGCTGGTGAGACTATTAATGCCTGTAGATAGCTGTTGTACTATAGTGAAGATACCGAGCATACGGAGCGCATAATCAGTCTATACAGAGGTTTAAAGCCTTGTTAGCGAATAATATAAACCATCTTGCAATGGGATTACCAGAGGCTTTAAACGATCCTATGCGTATTGTCGATCGCGTTTATTTTGCCGTATACTTTTTGGTACTTTTCGTTTTGCTGTGAGTCTTTGCTGTGAGTTTTGCTGTGAGTATTCCACCTATTATTATAAGCTAAAACGAGCCTTATATACAATTACAGAGACCTATAGACCCCTTTAATACATATGTAGAACATTATAATATGTTGATTGTCAATAGGATTACCTATGAAATGCGTAAATAGACCGTGGCAATAATACGCTTACGTACCTTTTGTTTTAATATGGATCGTATTTCGCGAATTAATTTTTACGTTCGACTACTATTAATGCAGAGGTATCTTTATCGTAAACCGATACCTTGTAATCGTCAAGAACATAATCAAATTGGTAAAGACTGCTTCTTTCATGCGATGGATTAGTCAATGGTAAACCCATATCTACTAAAAATGTTTTATGAAAATATCTTTCGTCAGGATTTAGTTCGGAGAGAAATATTAATGAATTATTACTATCATATATAGCAAAATGGTGTACATCCCATATGAGCTTACGGCATCTTTGTCCAGTATCGCATAGTGATCCAGTATAATATTCCGTTTTAGGATCTCCCCACTTTACACTTAAAATGTCTGCGTTGTCTATTGCCGTATTTAAGTCAATGTAATTTACTTTTTTCACTTCCTCCTTTTCTGAATCAGCAAAGAAATTGACGCAGAGCATAATGACTAAAAACCCAAATGCTAAGTTGAACAATATTTTATTTTTCATATTGATTGGCTTTAAGATTGAATGTCTAACTAATAAAGTGAGCTAGATGAAATATATGATGTATCTGATCTAAAGATACTGTGTAGTCTTTCCCAAGATGGTTTGTGAATATGACCTTCTTTTTAAGAGGCTCATATCTAGCTCCTTTGATCATTGGTCCAGACGTGGTTATAATGTAATAAAGTAAATCAGGATCTAGTAGGTAATTATCATTGATATGATTTAAGCCTAAAACGCTTCCAGCTTTTACGTATGGTTCCATTGTAAGTCTCCCCGAGTCAACCCAGAAGTCACATTTAATATGAGGTAAATTGATTCTACCCTTTGCATTTTTAATATCCTTATAATAATTTAAATCTGTCTTGGAGTCAATAGGGCGATCGAAGTACATATTAATACAACTATACGCAACAGAATCCTCTGCAACATAGTTTCCAACTTGGAATAGCTCAGAAATACCAACATCTAGCGCATTAGCAAGTGCTAACAGCTTTGAAGCACTAGGCTCTGACTTTCCGTTCTCATACGCTTTTACCATCCCTTGACTTATTCCAGTGAGTTGAGATAACCTGTAGATCGTAAAACCTTTCAATGTTCTTAAACTCTTAATTCTTAGCATATCTTAAAAACTGAATAGTGATAAACGATGTGCTCATGGTAATTATGGGCGCGAATATATTCAATCTACACTAACACTAAACAATAAAACACTCCACATTATCGGGACGATGTTACATATAAATAATAATAATGTATTATTAATTTGCATTTCTAATATATACTGCATAATATTGCATTATTATAAATAAGTAAATGCTCAATATTATGGATATACATACTTTAAAAGAAAACTTGAGAAGCGGTGACGCTTCATTGATTTCATCTATAGTAGGCTGTACCCAATCATTAACCCATAAAGTTCTTAGTGGAGATATAAACCATAAAACATACAGGGGAGAAAGAATTCTAGCAGTTGCTACCAAAATTATATCCTTTAGATCAGAGCTTAAGAAAGAATTCAACATAGCAAACTAATATGTACAAATATTTTAATGACATATTAGTAGTTCCCACAACCAAGATATCCAAGGCAGGTATAGCGTCAGATGCGTACATCAGAAGGTTAATAGCTGATGGGAATATCATCAAGGAGCGTAGAGGTGGAAGAGGCAGATCCGCTCTAATACAATGGAACTCAATTCCTACGAAAATTAAAGAGCAATATAAATATGTGTATGGCGATCCTCATAAAAGCATCAGTGTGTTATCCAATCTTATTCAACACAATAAAGAAGCATCACAGTTTTTTGACTCCTTCCAATTAATGGATGGCAGACCTCTTCCAGATGACAAACAAAGACAGTACCGCGCCAATGTCAACGTGCTTGACGGTATTAATGCGCTGATAGCTATGAGACGGGGAATGCGTAAAAAGCTATCTGGAGGCCTGACTGGCATCTGGAATAGTATTAGCGAGGATGTTAATAATCTTGACAGATTAGATTGGCCTCACACCTTGCCATCTAATACAAGATCCCTAAAAAGAAAACTAAAAGATTACAACGATAGAGGTCCTATAGCGATAGTTCACAAAGGATATTGCAATGATAATAGTAGAAAAGTAGATGATCAGTTAGAGCATCTTATATTATCGCTATACTGTATGCCTGAGAAGCCATACATTACTACTGTCCATGAGTTATACCATGATTTTGCAAAAGGCAAGATTACAGAGATCTACGATGTTGTGACTGGAGAATTATTAGAGCCTAAAAATTTCCTTACAGACGGTGTAGTGACAACCATATCAGAGGGAACTATCTGGAATTATATCACAAATCCTAAGAATACAGCTTTACTCGCTAAGCATAATAGATCGTCACTGGAGTTTAGCGGTAGCTACAGACCTCACCATAATAGACATAAGCCCATATACGCTCTTAGTAAGGTCTCTATGGATGATAGGGATCTTCCTAGAAAGATGCACAATGGAAAACGGGTAAAGGTTTATTATGCGTATGATGTCACAAGCGGTTGTGTTATAGGTGCTTCCTACTCACTAAAAAAAGATACGGATCTCTTCTTAGAATGTATGCGAGCTATGTTCCGCACACTGAGACGAAATAACCTAGGAATACCTATGGAGGTAGAGGTAGAGCATCACTTAGTAAACACATTCAGAGATGGTATGATGAAGGCTGGAAATCTATTTCCATTTGTGCGCTTCTGTAACCCTGGAAACTCCCAAGAAAAACATGCAGAGCATTTTAATAAAGCCAAGAAATACGGATTCGAGAAAAAGTATCAGGAAGGTATAGGCAGATGGTATCTTAAGCATCATCGCAATAGGCCTAAAGTAGACAAGGTGTGGGATGAAGATGGTATGAAGAGGAGAGAGAAAACCTACTCTTACGAAGAACTCGTAGCAGATGACAAGGCAACGATAGAAGCGTACAACAATAGTCTACATAGAGCGCAGAAAACGCACAGAGGTATGACAAAGTGGGAAGTGTTCTTACACAAGCAGAATCCAGATACGAAAGAAATTCAGGAGTACAAAATTGCAAGGTATTTAGGATCAATGACAAAGACCACAGTGTTGCGATCCCAGTATGTCAAAGTACAGCATGAGAAGTATCGGCTTCCTAGTTCACATATATTAGGAAGGCTTAAGCCTAACAATTACAAAGTACTTGCATACTACTTGCCAGAGAATGACGGAGATATACCATCAGTTTACATTTTTCAAGACGGTGTATTTTTATGTAAGTGCGATAAGATATTAACCTACAACACATCTACTGCAGAGGCAACAGAAAAAGACAAAGAGATTTACAGAGAGCAAGCTAAGTATGTCAAAGAGTTTGACACAATGATCAAGGATGGGCGCAAGAAAATTAGCAAAGTAGCCATCCTACCCAAGGCACAAACAGAAGAAGAGGAAATGACAGTATCAGGCTATCCAGAGCCTCTAGACATAACACCCGATTCTGAGATGGAAGGTGAGTGGAAAATCAATCCTGATTATGAGGACCCAGAATACTGGAGGAAAAGAGCACAAGACGAACTATAACTATAAACCTATTACCTATGAAATTGAACGAACATGTTAAACAACAAATTATCAATGCCATCATACAGGATGGTAAGCAGTATGATTCAGCAGCTAAGCAAGCGCGTGTACTGGGCATTAACTCATCTCAGCTATCTAGGCTTAAGAGGCGTGACATAGATAGAGTCATCTCAGAAACTAAATGGATAAGTATAGCACGTAAACTAGATGTTACTATTGATGTTGCGGCCAAGTGGAAGACAGCACAAACACCAGTGTACAGTTATTTGCAATATCAACTAAACAATTGCCAGTCAAATGGTGTATCTGGGCTACTCTGTGATCAGGCAGATATTGGCAAGAGTTATTCAGCAAAGATTTACTGTAGGACTAATAAGAACGCAGTGTATATAGACTGTTCTCAGGTTAAAAGCAAGCAGAGATTGATTCGTGAGATAGCTAAGCAGTTTGGATTAGATAACATTGGTAGGTATAAAGATGTCTACAGGTCTTTGATCTTTTACCTCAGGACTACAACGAAGCCTCTGGTAGTACTAGATGAGGCCGGAGATCTGGACTATCCAGCATTTTTAGAACTCAAGGCACTATGGAATGCTACAGAATTTATGTGTGGCTGGTATATGATGGGAGCTGATGGGCTTAAACACAAAATAGAGCGCAACCTAGCCAACAAGAAGGTGGGATACACAGAGATATTCTCACGTTTTGGAAACAAATACCAGAAGATCACTCCTGATGGAAGAGAAGAAATGAATGATTTTCTCATGCTACATACGACACTTATCAGCAAAGCAAATAAAGGGCCATCTAACATCTCAAAGTTATATGCCTCTACCAAGGGGTCTATGAGACGTGTATTTATTGAATTGAGAAAAACTAAGAAGTCAGCATGAAGCGAGCGATAAGTATACAAACGCTTAAAAAAAAGAAGTATGTCCTATTACCATTTAGGAATGAGTGGAAGTCTAGTATAGGGATACCAGAAGACAGAGGTGCATGGATGATATGGGGTAACAGTGGAAATGGTAAAAGCAGATTTGTAATGCAGCTTGCGGAATATCTAACAAATTTTGGAAAGGTACTTTATAACTCTAGAGAAGAAGGGACATCATATAGTTTCGCAAAAAATGTAAAAGAAGCTGGAATTACTACTGACAAAATAATGATAGTGAATGAAAGTCTTAAGGAATTGTCAGTGAGACTCAACTCTAGCAGGTCATCTAGAATTGTGATCATTGACTCTGTTCAACATGCTGGATTCAATAAAACAGAGTATACAGCATTTAAGAGAGACAATAGTAATTGCCTATTAATATTTATCTCACATGCAGATGGTAAAAAGCCAGACGGACGTACTGCTGCATTTATTAGATATGACAGTGCAGTAAAAATATATGTAGAAGGTTACAAGGCGATGGTGACAACTAGATTCGGAGGCAACGAGGACTTTATTATATGGCCAGAAGGTGCAGCAAAATATTGGGGAACTGCCAATAAATAAACTACGAGAAATGGATACTAAGCAAGAAATAAAACAGATACATCAGGAAGCTCTTAAAAGAATTAATGGCGTGGACGCAGAGGGCCTATTCTGGATGAGATTAGACCTAGCAGATGATTTCTTAATGCAAGTTATAGTGCAGGATAAAGAGTGCAGAAGATTGAGAAGTAATAAGTTATTCTGGGAATGGTTTAATAGAATCTTAAACACTTGTGAGCGACGTACAATTGCTTACATGGATGAGCATAAGTTTGATATAATGGATTACGCCTGGTACAAGTTTAATGTAGGATTCTACTTGAGAGACTTTATGCACTATCCCCCTAAGAACGTTATTTCACCATCCAAAAAAATCACTAGAAAACGTAAAAAGCAAACAGTATGAAAACACATTACTTCACTAATGAGACAGGAGAAAAAACACCAATCTACCCGACTCACGGTAAGCTCCTGCAAGCGCAATATGAGCAAGCAGCAGCAGCTAAGCTAGTTAGACACATAACGCACGTAACTAAAATTTCCCATATAAAATAATCATCATGGCACGTAAGAAAAAAGCAATAATCACAGAAGACATCACAAGAGATATCGCGGAGGAATACTTCGCAGAGTACAGCAAATTAGATGCTAAGATATCCAAGATACTAGCAGATCAAGATCTCAAGATCGCTAAGATCAGAGAACAGAAACAAGACATCCTTACTGAGCTATCGGAAAAGAAGGAATCTTACTTTGATAAGCTCTATCATTTTGCAGAAACAAATCCAGATAGTTTTGCCAGTAGAAAATCTCTAGAGATGATGCATGGTAAAATAGGATTCCGTACAGGCACGCCTAAGCTTAAGACGCTTAGAGGATTTACCTGGGCTAGTGTGACTAATCTCTTGCAAGAGTTCTTGCCTGAGTATGTCCGTACAAAAGATGAGCCTAACAAAGAGTTGCTTATAGCAGATCGGGACAAGCGATTTATAGTAGAAAACGAGGACGGCAATACAATTCACGTGGAACTCGCAAAAGGAGAAGAAGCCCCTGAGGACAAAGAAATTATAGTCATAAGCGACATGTTCACTAAGTCAGGTTTTGAGTGTATCCAAGATGAGACCTTTTTTGTAGAACCTAAGAAAGAAGAAGAACCAGTTTAAGATAACAAATCATCCTGTGAACGGATCAGGAAGGAGGCACAAGCTGATGATCTCCTGATCCAATTTTTTAAAGTACAAATCAAATAAAACCTATGGACTTATATAAGAAAAAAATGATTCGCAAGCTTTTTAAAGCTGTAGGAATGGAATCTAGAGAAGTTTATTTGGTAGCGAAGTTTACAGACCAGAGAACACCTAAAATAGATGACATGGAAAACAGAGAAGCTAATCTACTTATAGCAACACTCCAAGAAATTAAAGAGGCGAAGTGTAAGAAGATGCGAGCAAAGGTAGCCCATCTTCTAGGAGTGTACGGTATGCAAGACACAGAAGGGAAACTGGACTGGGATAGGATCAATAAGTTTATCGTGAACATTGGAAATAGAAATCCGAGTCGTAAGAAACTCTACTACCTAGATCCTAAGGAACTCAGAGAAGTGCTGACACAAGTAGAAATAATGGTCAATAAAGATATAGTCAAAGAGGCTGCAAAATAGATTTCGTCTTTTTGTTTAATAATTAGTGCGGGCAGCTCTCCCCGAGTTGCCCGCCAAATTACAAAGGCATTAAAATAACATTAAAACTAAATAACAACACCGATGAAAATAGGAACTAAAATATACATAGAAGAGCTTGAGCAATTTGGTGAGGTAACAGGCATCATGCATGGCAGACCCATTGCAGCATCTATTAAAACAATCGATGGCGAGAAGATCATAGAAATCACAACGCTTACAATAAGAGTGGTGACACTCTTAGCTAAGATTTTTTCCCTGGTAAAAAGAATATTCTAATGACAATTCTAGAATACATCCTGGCAGAATGGTACGGCGAGCGTGAAATAGTTGGAGAGCGAAGCAATCCACGTATCCTTAAGTTACAACAGGAGTACGCACCTTGGATAGACAATGACGGAGAAATAGCCTGGTGTGCAATGTTTATGAGTCACTGTTGTAAGGTTATTAATTACAAGTTACCTAGCCCCATACTGGCTGCCAGACAGTTTTTAAGCATCGGTGTAGAAATTAAAAAGCCAGTCATGGGAGATCTAGTCATTTACTGGCGCGGTTCACCAGGTGGATGGAAAGGGCATGTAGGTGTCTTTATTCGAGAGCAAGATAATATCATCTGGACATTAGGCGGTAATCAAACGGATGCTGTTACGATGTCTGCCTACCATTGTTCAAGAGTGTTAGGATACAGAAGAGTTAGGACATAAATTATTCACAATATCAATTAAATACAACATGGCAAAGACAAGCACTAAAGCAAAAGCAAAGACAACAGCAAAATCAAAAGCGAACACCAAGACAACCGCTAATAAGACAGCGACTAAGATACCTAAACTCGTTGCGAAAGAAAGCATCACTCCAGACCCAACATCACAAGTAGGAATTATACTAGGACCGATCGAGCAGCTTCTAGAAGATAAGGAGTCTAAGGTATTCAAAGAAGATCAGGAAAAGTTTCGCGAATATCCTATACAGTTTGTAACTCAGGATGGCATGCTCAGAAAAGGATTCTTACAAGATGCCGTTGTGCGAGAGATAGCGACAGGAATCCAGAACAATAAGTCAGAATTTAAGCTAGTAGCTATTATCCTTTGTTTAGAATCTGACATGCTTTATAGAGTAGCTAAGACATGCATTGCTCCAGTAGATTGTAACATAGAGTGGACTGCTATCCAGTGCAAATTAGATATTTTATAAGGATGCAACTGTCCTTACATCAGATACGTAAAAGAGTACAGGACATGGCTTCCAGAAGCTGCACAACGCTCGATGTAGTAAAGAGTAGTTCTAGGATAGAGGATCATGTTAATGTAAGATGTATTGTAGCCTACTGGCTTTATCATCATGCAGGTTTAAGCTATACAGAAGTGGGAAGATTCCTAAAACGCGATCATACATCTGCAATGTACTTAGTTGGAAGATATATAGACAGGATAAATACAGATACCAAATTACAAGAAGAGAAAAATAGAATGTTACCATGAGTGAGTTGATAAAACAATACAGCGTCACTAACGATAAATACGAGAACTCAGTAGCTATCCTAGACTACACGCTAGACGGCAGACAGTTGTTGACTCTCACCTTTAATGAAGGATGTGACTTTAAATTTATGAGTGTAGTAGCTTATCATCTGCCACATCAGGCGTTATGGCTTACTAAAAATAAAGCCTTTGCCACTTGTAAGATTAAAGACATATCTAAGATCGATACTTCCTTTGAGTTTTTTTGGAAGGCTTACGGATACAAGGTAGGTGGTAGAAGTAAAGTGGAGAAGAAGTGGAAAAGACTCACATACCAGGACAAGGTTTTAGCACTGGGATACATCAGAAGATACAAGAGGTGGTGTGACCGTAAGAGGATAGATTACTGTTACCCTATGACCTACCTTAATCAGCGTAGATGGGAGGATTTAATAGAATAAATAACAAGAAATTAAATGAGCAATTTAAAAGTAAAAATACAAGAGTCAACAGCGCGAATTATAATCTCTAATATATCTGGCATCAGACAGAATATGAAAGATCAGAACGAGCTAAGGTATATCCTAATGGAGGAGTATATAAATAAGATCGTAAGCAGTTTGTCAAAATACACCTATCAGGACACAATAAGCATGAACCTCACTAATGGAAAGGTGCTTACATTATTTAATATCCTCCACATCCAACAGAAGTATTACGCAAAGTCATCGCATCTCTATGAAAACAATGAAATACAAGAGAACATTGATAAGCTAACCAAGCACATTGTGGAACTTAAAATAAAGAATTATGCAACACTGGTATAGTTACTATAAGCATATAGATCACACCTTCTGGTTAATAGGAAGACTTATAATTTGTACTTGCTTGTTACAATTTAATAATGCGATCGAGACATTTAGATTTCTCGAAATCCAACTATCTCATGGCTCCAAATTAGTAAGTTACAAGCGACCATCATTTAAAATATGGGTACTAGCTAAGATGACAGTTGCGCTGGGTTTATGCGCAGCGATAGTTATGTTGCTCGTAATATCTTATGCGGTGTTATGCACACTGCAAATGATTATATAAAAAGTAGTTTTTGAGAGGAGTCACTTAGCTAAAAGTAGCTCTGTGGTCTCCTCTTATTTTCCAAAAAAAGTTGTTCAATAGGTTTAGAGGCTGGCGACATCGCTAAGGCACAGTTGCTGGTCTCTTTTTTTACTTCACTTAAGAAATTACACCATGACTGGCAAGCCAGTACAACAAGAAGAAAGAGACTTTGTCACAGATAACTACCTGACAATTCCAAAAGGCGCAATTGCTAGACACCTAGGTAGGAGCACATGCTTTGTATTTGGTGAAATGAAAAGGCAAGGACTTGTAGTGCCACCTGATATCAAACAGAAGTTTATAGATGATTCTCACTTTTCAGGCGAGCCATACAATAAAGGTAAGAAGCAGACAGACTACATGAGTCCAGAGGCTATCGAAAGGACAAAGGCTACAAGATTTAAGAAAGGCAACAAACCACACAATACTAGAAAGGATCTAGATATAAGCTTACGTGTAGATGGTAGAGGGAATCCATATTATTGGATTAGAGTTTCATTGTCAAACTGGATGCACCTACACCGTTACTTATGGGTGCAAGCATATGGGGCTATACCTAAGGGGCACAATATCCAGTTTAAAGATGGAGATCCATTTAACACTAGCCTAGATAACCTCTACATGGTGACCAGAAAACAACAAGCAGTACACAATAAACTAGGAGGCAAGAAAATCCCATACGAACTCAGAGAAACTTTATTAATAATTACTAAGCTAAAACAAAAATACAAATCCTATGAAAAACAAAATTCAAGATCTAAATAACCACCTATACGCACAACTAGAACGCCTAGGAGAAGAAAAGATCACAGCAGATAAATTAGAAAAAGAGATCAGTAGGTCTAAGGCGATTACCAGTGTAGCAAACACAATAGTGGATTCATTTAGAACAACAGTGGAGGCTATGAAAGTGCTAGAGAAAGCAGGATCAGACATTAGGCCTCTCGTCACAAGTTTATTAACTCAAAAAACAGAACAATAGCATGGTGGAAGCAACACAATTAACAATAATCATAAAGGATGTCAAGGAAGGCAAACTATGCACTACCTTATCAAGTAAGTCTTATCCAAAATTAGAGGGCAGAGATATCATTTATGTAATAGCTCCTGTTATTGGAAATATTATCGATACAGAAAGCATAGATCCTGATAATATCATAGAGCTAAAAGTAGAAGTGAAATGCAACAAAGTGCAGAGTAAATCAAAAGCATAATCATATTAATTCATCAAATAAATTAAGCACAATGGATATTTCAAAAATTAAAGTATTAAGCAGCCAGCCACGAGTTTCTTTCATTCCAAATCCTGAAAACGGAGGCAATCTAGAAACCGTAACAAATGATGTAGCTATCACAGTACGCCCATCTAACATATTCTATGGAGGCGTTAAGTTCAAGGAAGTGGACGGAGTAAATCAACTCGACACATCTAATTTACATGACCTAACACCCAATGAAATAGATCTTCCTGCAGGAGTTGAAGTTGTCATAATGGCATGTAATTTAGAATTTCCTTTGCTCCCTGTTAAGTTCATACATCCTGACTCAGGAAGCCAGTACAGAGCCGTATGGATTGAGTCTAAAAACTTGCATTATGTAGCAGGGAATCAGGGGCTACATTTGAATGGCAGTAATTAGTAATGTAAAAATAAAGTTGGTTTTTCGTTTCACTTAGACTGGCAGCCATGCAAAGGCATAGTTGCTGGTCTTTTTTAAATCTAATATACAAATCCATCCAAATGAGTAAAGAAATAACACTTAGGCTACCACTAAACAGGAAATGGTATGAAATGACTGATAGCGGAGAAAAGACAGAAGATTATAGGGAGCTGACTACTTACTGGTTGAGTAGAATTGTAAATATCTACGCACCAAAAGAATCACCTAATGACGGTCAATGGGATTACGAAAATATGATTTACGATTTAACTATTAATCAATCCAGTTTAAACGAAGTTCTTAATGCATATTGGGCAAAATTAAAACCATTCACAACAAACACATTGCTACTCGGGTATCCCAAAAAATCAGCTATTCGTAGAATCCAAAAACGAGAGCACAAAGGAATCGAAGTAAGAACAGGAAAACCTGAATGGGGAGCAGAAGAAGGGAAGCTATATTTTGTAATTAAGCACGGAGAGCAAATAACTTCATGATTCCTTCTCATCAAACATCCCCATCTGATTAGGGTCTACATCACTATCTGGTACCTCCGTATTTAGTATTCTACTTATAGTGTCTGAGGACATAATAAAGTACTCTTCCATTAGCTGCTTTATCACATCATCGTAGCGCAATCTGTTGACATCATATAAAGTTTTGGCCCTTTTCTGAATAGAACGGTATTTCCTGATAGTGCCAGCTTGTTTAGGAATAGGGTAAGACATATAACAGTTTTTAATCTAAAGTATAATCCATTGTCATGCCTCCAGGGATGACCTGTATCGGCAGAACGATCTTATCTAAGTAAGCCTCTATACGAGTAGCTTCTGTGGATCCAGTCAGATCATAAAGCTTGCATCTAAAACGAAAAGTAGATTTCATGATATTGCTTATTGTATGCGGATGACGCACTGTATTTGTGCGTTCTATATTCCTGAGCAGTATAGGAGGATTCTCCATAGGAGCTTCATCAGATTCTAGTGTATCGTTGTAGGTCAATGTCACATTTTGTAAGCTCTTATAGACATGCTCCATGAGATACGTATGATCACTTACTTTAGGATCTATCACGCGACCATCTCCATAGATGTACTCTGTAATGATATGTATTTCAAACGGGGTGTCACTCTCTTGCCCTCCATTAGGAAGACTACTCCACGCACTCGGCTTGAACTCCAAAAAAATAGCAGGTGTTTCATAGAGTGTATGATCTCCGTTCTGTTTGTCCTGTTCTAGATACCAGTCCACATATAGCTTAGGGTATTTCTCAGAAGAGTTTATTCGTTTTTGTATCGCCTTGAATGCAAGTCCTATCATAGTCCTAGTATTTCTGAAATTTTATTGTCGATAATTTCTAGTGCTCTTCTGTCTAGCTCTGCACTGTTTCCCATAAATTGACGCTGAGGATGGATGTCTGATCCTTCATTGTGATAAGTTGCGTACTCTTGCTCTGTGTATACTGTTCCACTTTCTGAGTCAAACTCTGTACGCAAAGACCTTCTAAGTGCTCCTGTGTCTACAAGTGGACTTTCTTTCGCTTCTTTCGTCTTCCGATCTATCACAGGCTCCCAGGACACTAGATCATCATCTGTAAATCCTTTGTTGTCCCAGGACTCATCAAAGAAGTTACGAGCATCTACAGTCAACTCTTCGATGATATCTGGTATGGCATCTTCTATAGCTTTCTGATCCTCCTTAAGTATGCTTCTCATATAACAAAAATATCAAATATGTTCCTGCTTTGCAATTCGGATTACTCACATTGACTTATTGCGTGTTTGACATTCTGCCACTTATGATCTATATTTGCATTAGTTTGGGAGACCTTCCTAGACTGGCCAATAGAGAAGTCGTAATAAGCTTCTCTATTTTATTTTCATCACATCCGTTCCCTTAACAAGATATAAGTCACCATCCCACTCATGATTTTTAAGTAGCTTTCCTGTGAGACGTGGAATGTTTTGATTACCTATCTCTATATATATTGCTCGTTTACCTGTTACTCCAGCCATTTGTTTTCTAGCGAGACTATACTTTTTCTCGATTGTTTTAATCGTAGCAGTTACATTTCTCTTGTACTCTACATGCACACCATCTACTATAAAATCTATACTCTTGCTGCCTTCCTCCTCAGGAAGTTTCCTTATGTTCTTCCATTGACCTAGGGATTTCATCTTCTTTGCAAACTCCATTTCCGTCACCAGTGAGTCACTCTTATATGCGCTAACATGTACCTCTATGCCTTCTACCACATCATAAAACTTATCTGAGCTATAGAACTTGTTTCGGGCTTTCCAGATCTTATCTTTAGTTTTCTTTGGGATGCTATGGAAGTATGGATGTTCTTGTGTCCATAGTTTCTTCTCCTTACCTGCGTTGTGGCGAAACGCTGGAGGTTGCTGCTTATCATCTGGATAAGAGATCGGCTCATCATTATAGCCATCTGCTGTTTTGGATTGTAGCACATAACATCTACAGTTCCATCCATTAGGAGGATAGTATGTGTCCCAGAATGGATCATCTATCTTCTTAGCTACATTGTGCAATGCCTGGTGACTGTTACGCACGTGGCTATCATCCTGAGATTTGTAGATAAGGTAAGGGAATATACGTGCTGACCTTAAAAAGTCCTCCCACTGAGCTGCTGTTTGACTTGCTGCCTTAGCGGTGTTGTATTCTGTCCTGAGCCAATTCTTATTATACTTTTCATTGAGCTTGGTTACTTCCTTTTTGAACTGAGAGAAGGATCTGATTTTACCGTTCTTATCTGTGAGAGCAGAGATCATCTCCGCTTGCATGTTGTAATTTTTGAAGGCAGTAAATGTCACCAAATTAGTTTTAAGTCTAGAGATGGTATCAAGTCGTGGGTCTCTGTAGTCATACCCTGTACCTAGTCCCTCATTGATTCCTTCTGCTAATGTATCATAGGTAGAAGACATGTGAGTTTCGTCTAGGTCTGTTGCCTTAATTCTCCTGGAAAATATATTGCGCAGTGCCTTACTGAATAACTTAGTTAGATCAGAAATAGGCTTGAATGCCAGCTCATAATGCGAGCTGCAGCAGGTGCTATAATCAAGATTGTAATATTGCTTAAGGCTTAACTCTTTTTTTTTTGATTTTCAGTATCTGTATTATCTACATCGATGGTGACAGCCTCCTCATTTTTTACAAGATCTTCAAACTGAAACTTACAGTTACTCAGTGGATAGTCATAGTTCTTAACTAGCCAGGGGAATAACTCGAAGTTAATATGATACTGTATCCTTCTCATTCTAGCCAGTGTATACTTGTTGTGCTGTCTTTCTTGTACCTCTGCTGATCCAACGTAGGCAGTCTGCTCACTTGTTGTAGTCTGGCCATTGACAATAATAGCGATGCATTTATCTACATATTCTGTATAGTCTACAAATGTCTTGTGCCCTCCACCAGTATTAGATAGAGCCTCTTTGATCTCAAACTCATCAGTGCTATCCATCAGCATGTATAGATTAGAGCCAAAGTTTTGTAAGTTCTTTTCTTTCTTATTCCACTCTGCTTCGTCTACACTATCTGTTTTCTGTACTATTATTGGTGTTCCAAATCGTTCGTTCCGTCTTCCCCAGTCAGTCAGGTTGTAGTCTTTTCTGATAACCATTTTAGAAATAGATTTCAATAGACCGAGATCCTCCGTGTTTCCAATACCTATTACTCGCTTTGCTAGTGGACCTTCATTGTATGATATGCCTTCTTGATCAGATGGCCTTACGAGTAGCTGATGATGCTCTGGCTTGTAGTGTTCTCTTGGTATTACGCAAACCTCCTTTATAAGTCCTGTTACTCTATCAGGTATTAATTCTACAAGACTGTATCCAAATAGTTCTGCATCTACTGCATGTTGTATGTAATTGTAAAACCAAGGGGTATCAAATGAATCTGTGATATCTTCCTGCTCTACACCATCGCACATAATGCTATAATCACCCATCTGAATATTGAAACGTGCAGTCCTTACCTGAGCCAGGAGCTGATCATCTTCCATCGTTCTATGGTAAAGTAAGTACAGCAGCTCTCTGCTGGGTCTTATAGGATCTTCTGCAATCGTGACAGCCTGCTTCCAGTTTCTCATAGTGGCATCCACTCTGTAGCTGTAACGTCTTAGCGACCTACTTACTCTTCTCTTCTTAGAGACTATATTTTTTGTATCATGTCTTAGCTGTTGCTTAGGAGCTACTCTCGCCAGAAATCTATCTATTATATCCATAGTATTGTAAGCTTGTTTATATGCTGTTTAAAAGCCATTGTTATTAGTAGAATGTTCTCTTCTTGGAATACTGCCTGATCTGAATCTAGTTCGCGACCCTCCATCTTCATCCTCCAATGATGGAAGATCTACACTTGCTTTTCCAGTACAGACCTTCTGTAGCCATAACATAGTATCATCGTAGTTTTTTACCACACGCTTAGGGACTACCTTGTCTGGTACACGTTCGTATAAGAAGTATATTGCAATTACCATTATCCATCTCTTTACTGTAGGACGATTATCTAGGTCTGACAATACAGTAGTCATGTCATACTTACTAAATAAGAAGTCTTTAACTACACCTATGGCAATTGCCTCTGCATTCTCTAAGAATATCTCATCATCTTCCAGTAGCTGATTTAGTCTACCATCTTGGATAAATGTATTGTACTCTGTTCTGTCAATTTTTAACATGGCTTAAGAATATTTGCTTTTTGAAAAATCGTATTTGCCTGACCTTACGTTAATGGATCTTCCTGATCTTCTCACACGTTGTAGGTAGTGTATGCCTCCTTCCAGTGCATCAGGTCCATCATCATGGCCATAAGGAAAGCCAAGAAGCTGCTGTAGGAATGTCTGGGTATCATTCGTTTGTCGGATGTCCTCAGATATTCGCACTAGACCGCGCTCGTATAATGGTGTTAGATTCTCCACTCTGGAGAACTTGTCAGGCTTTTTTCGTTTGTCGCCTCGTATAGGCATTTGTTTATCTCTTGTTTCTCCTTCTGTACGGAACTCATCTAGAATGATGTCCTGCATGAAGTTTGCTTCCATATAGTACCTGCTGTGACTCTCGTACTTTTCCCATCTATCGTAATTAACAGATACCATCGCTCCTGTGCTCGCTTGCCTTAGCCATATATCTAGAATGTCAATGTGCTTACCGTCTGTACCTACTGTTATTACAGCCTTGTAATCTGATTTCTTACTGTCCTTAAAAGATGGATCTGTGTAGGTTACAATAGACTTATATTTTTTGATAGCCTTGGGCTTGCAGTATTCTATCCATTCACTCTTAAACACATGGCCTTCTTCATGATGCTCGTGGAAATACTCTCTTCTGGCAGCTCTGTAGCCCATCGTTTTCATTTTCTGCAGGAGCTGCTCTCTAGTATATCTTTCCTTCCATGCTGGACGTGATGACTTCAATGTAGGGTCTGCCTTTGTATGAGTTGTTACATGTTCAAATGCAAATACCTTCTGATGGAATATTCCTGATCGCTTAGGATCTTCTGGCTCTATGTCACCTACCAGATGCGCCAGTATGGATTGCTTATGTATTCTGTTTCCTGCTACAACAACTCTAGATCCGTGAATACTAAGTGCTCCGTATAGATCTTCCAGTATCCAGTCCATCGTTTCTTTTACCCTCTGCTGATTTCTGACAATTACCTTATCATCTATATCATCGATCACTGCATAATTCGGTCTCTTTGCAGCTTTCCTAGTTCCCCTGGGAGATTGTCCTCTACCGAACGCCCAGAATCCCACACCATCACTTGTAGCGAACGCTCCCTCTCTCCAGTCACCGATCTTAGCAAGATCTCCATAGTCCTCTATCCATCTTCTGTTGCTGCTAAATTCTGCTTGTAGATCTGATAACAATGTAACTGCCTTGTCATAATTTGCAGAGACTGTAATCATGCCTGTGATCTCGCCACGTGCATAGAAAAATAGTGGCAGCATCACATTTGCAAAAACACTTTTAGCATGTTCTCTTGGCCATTCGAGTATGGCAAACACATTCTTATTATCTCTGATCTCTTTTGCTGCTGATTTTTGAAACCATCCGAAATCACTATCGATATAGTGCGGAAAATAATACTTTGCAAATGCCTCGAAGTCATCTTTTTGTATCAGCTTCCTGGTCTTCTTTTGCTTAGGGTTTTCCTGAGGCACAGGCGTAGCGGACTTGATCTGCTCGCACAGCATAAGCCATTCCTGGTATTGCTTCATCTCTGTTCTAGATGCTGACATTTAGAGTACTTTTCTTTTTTCGTTTATAAACAGATCAGCAGGCTCAGTGAGCAGCTTTGCAAGATCAAGATTTTCATGTTGTAAGAAATTAAGAAACTCCTTCATGACATGCACATAGTCAGAGAACTTCTTAGCATCTTTCCTGATAGTTGTGAATAGCTTCTGAAGAGCATCGATGTCTCCGCGTTCTATAAGCTTAGTGGATTCTGGATCTTCTGCCAGGAACTGATCTGTCTTTCGTTTAAGTGCTCTGGTCTGGTAGTCTATAAGACCAATGATTCTTTGTACACTATTGTCGGATTGCATCTCTGTACTTACTTTCTTCTCCTTCCACTTGCCAGATGTTGACCATCTACTAATCGTGTTCTGTGAGACTCTCATCATCTTAGCGATGTCCTTTTGCTCGTAGCCTTCCAGGTATAATATTTTGGCTGCATCTTGCTTATTCATAATGACAAAGATGCTCTGTATATAGTGTCTGAGGAAAAAGAAATAGCACAACATCACTCAGGCTTTACTCAGCGAAGATGGCTATTGTCACTACAATTAATGCGTTTTTATTCCACTCATTCTCCCTGCATATTTGCATCAGTCAAATAAAATTAATCAGTGAGAAGGCTTACTATTTCTACAAGCAAGGTGAACAGAAAAGGATACAGGACGATTCCCTCAGGGATCAGGCTTGATGCTTATAGAAAATGTTCTATCCTATTGTGGAATCACAATGGTGAGCCTATGAGTATAGGAAGGGTTGTAGATCTTAGAATAGAAGATGATGGAAGTCTTACTGGGCTACCAGAGTTTGACGAAGGGGACCCTATTGCTATGGATTGCAAAAGAAAATATGTGAAAGGGTATATACATGGATGCTCTATGGGACATAATCCTATCACTCTATCAGATGATCCATCACTGATTTTGCCCGGACAAACAAGACAGACAGTAACAGAAACAGAACTGCTAGAAATAAGCATGGCTAATCTTCCAGCAGATAGAGGCGCAGTAGGTGCTAGGCTTAGTCTTGGAGATGAAAAAATAGATAAGCTTATCCCTCTCCTTAAGCTATCAGAAACACCTAAGAAACTATCCTCACAAAAATTAACAAACGATAATAATATCATGGAAAATAACTTTAAAAAGACTGCTCAGGCACTAAGTCTTCCTAGCGATGCTACGGAGGCGGATGTGCTAAAGGCAATAGAAACTCTTAAGCTATCACTTGCATCCTCTAATAAGCTCAATATTGACTCGGTCATAGAGCAAGGAAAAACTAAAGGACTGATTGATGATGCCAACGAAGAGACTTACAGAAAGTTAGCTGCATCAGATCTAAAAAGTGTGAGTGATTTAGTGCTAAATGCACCAGCTCCTATTCAAGAAAAAAAGAAAGAGACACCAGCAGAGGCTCCTACAGTTGCAGAGATGCTTAAGGCAGCAGGTGGAAAGTCTACTCTTGCTGAAGAAGACACCTTTGAGAAACTCAGTAAGGAGAACCCTGCAAAGTTGGCAAAGATTAAGAATGAAGATCCCGAAAAATATGAGAAGCTAGCTGCGGATTATGCTGCTGGTTATTCGCAAGCATAATTCATAATTACTTAATACAATAAAGAACTAACAATGGCAATTCAAACAGAAGTATGGGCACGTGATATAGCAGAAAAGCTATTCCCAGCGGATACGTTCGTTATGGACTCTGTGTCTGATGACATGTGGGTGGATAACAAAACGGTACACAGACCGCAAGCAGGAGCACTGCCTACTGTAGAGCGTAACAGATCTACATTCCCAGCACCTCTTGTAAAGAGAACGGACACAGACAATACTTACAACTTAGATGAGTTTACCTCTACACCTTCTCTGATCCAGGACATTGAAGAGATAGAGACAAGCTACGCTAAGCGTACCAGCGTCTTACAGAATCATATCAATGAGCAGAATAAGCAGATTGCAAACTACTTACAGTGGGTATGGGCAGCAACTGGATCAGCAAACATTATCAGAACTTCTGGAGACGCTACTGATGCAAACACAGTGGGAGCTACAGGAACAAGAAAGAAGCTGACTGTGCAGGATATCATGGACGCTCGTAAGAAAATGGATGACATGGATATCCCAGAAGCAGGTAGATGTTTACTCTTGCCAGCAAGCATGTACAACAATCTTATCATAGATGAGAAAGCCATCCTAATGTCCAAGGACTTTAGAGGTGCAGCAGACATGAGTAATGGAGTGTTAAATATGCTCTTGGGATTCAAGATCTACAAGAGAGGTAGAAACAACGTCCTTAGATACACGAACGCAGCAACACCTGTTAAGAAAGATTCTACTGCAGCAGGCGCAGCTACAGACAACGCAGCAGCTCTTGTATGGCACAAGGAGTTTGTAGCAAAAGCTAAGGGGTCTATCAAGGTCTATGCAGATGAAGATAAGCCTGAGTACTACGGATCAGTATTTTCTACAATGGTAAGAGCTGGTGGCCAGAAGGTCTACGCGGACGGTCTAGGAGTAATATCGATTGTAGAAGCTGCTGGATAAGGAGCATGGTTTTATAACCAACATGCATTCTTGAATACAACCACATTTTTTAATCAAAACTTTTCAACTATATGAAAAATTCAAAACTCATCTACGGTCTAGTTGTCATGCTGTTACTCTTTGTTAGTAGCATCAGTACAGCCAACGTAGATCCACTCCCCTTGGAGCAGCAAGGTTTACATTGTGAAAACGGACCGCTTGGTGTCGCAGGTGTCGAAGGGCATGGCGTTAACTTAGACGCGTTTGTCTTAGATGATGTAATTCTAACAAAAAGCAATACTTGCATAACAGCAGAAAATCATTCAGGAAATACCTATACAATAGACACTAGGATTGGTAGGCCATTCTATAAAGAGAAATGCGTAGATACATATGATTTCCAGATAGAAGCCATACCAATTCAGCGCACAAAATTGGATCCACAATTACAAACGGTAGATGATAGTGTTACATGTTATCTGTTATCCCTGCTAGGGATCGAATGCAAAGAAATTGTAGAGGAAGAAGTAGAGGGCTTTTAGCTTTGCACAATAAACAGCAAATAGGATTTTATATATAATATAAAGGCTGCTGCCAAAAGTGGTGACAGCCTTTTCTTTTACTTGGAAGAATAAACCTGATGACGTGATCGACTTGATAGAAATTGCCAAATTGTTATCCCCTGCTGTTGCACTTCTTGTGATAGCCTGCTTTATTACCATAGCAGTACTCTGGAGGAAGCTTGCAACAGTAGAGGCAAAAAATGATGAGCTTAACCAGTATTTGCGAAAGAACGATAAAGAGAATCTCAAAGTGATGGTATCTCTAGAATCTGCGATAAAGCAGACCAGAGCAGATGTGACTACAACGCCGACATTAATAATAGGCGAACTGAATAAGGTGGAGAATAGAATTAATGATAGAATAGCTTCAATAAAAGAGCACAGGAAAAATGGATAACAATACGAGCAAGTTAGACAGTGTAAGAAAAAGGATTAATAACCTGGTATTCGACTGGAAGAATAATCCTGAGGACATTGTAGTAAAGGATGTGACAGGTCCAGACTGGCAGATATTCGGAAATAACAATACAGGGAGGATAAAGCTAGTAACGCTTGTGCCAGAAAGTTACAATATTGACATCATTCTATATGAAGGAAAAAAGGGCAGTGAATTTCCAATGCACAAGCATAGCAAACAGATAGAATACGGGCTTGTATTTGGGAAAATAGAAATGATCACTCCTGATTTACTTAGAACAGATAGCCAAACTATATACAATACAGGTGATCTTTTTATTATGCCTAAGGCAGAACCGCACAGGGCATTATTCCTAGAAGACACATTACTAATTCTAGTCTATTCTCCATCAGGAAATGGGATTTGGGCTGGAGAAAAATAACAATATGGATTTTTTCACAAGACACCCAGAAGCAAAAAAAGTACTCAAGGCAGGAGACAGGTATTTCCTAGTCCATGCAGAAGACAAGGCAAATGAATATGCTAGAAGCATAGGCAAGAAAGTACAGACAATCAACAAACCAAAAAATAAAAAATAAAAAGCCATGCTTAATAATGTAACATTCAACACGGACGCAGGAGGACTTGGGAGATTACCAGAAGGTAAGGATCATGTGTCCGCTATCATTATGGATATCACAAGTCCTGGAGCTTGGGAGTCTGCACTTGGTAAAAAGTATCTTTCTGTGGAGCAAGCAGAGAATGATGGCATCATAGAAGGTGATGCTACCTATGGTTTGCTATGGTATTTCATATCTGAGTTTTTCAGAATGTCTGGACCTAGTGAGCTGTACATTATCAATGAGTCAGATGGTGATTTCTCCTCTCAGGATTTCCATTCGTTTACAAACGGAGAAGTAAGACAAGTATTCTGGTACAAGAGTACGAATACTTATGCAGCTATAGGTGCAGCAGTTGCAACGATGAAGACATTTAGTGATGCACTTGAGGCTTTATATGCTCCACTCGTTATCCTTACAAACATCAAGGATGAGGCGACAGCAGTTGATGGATCTATAACTGACCTTAGGGCACTCAATGCACCTATGGTATCAGTTATTAATGCTGGTGATGGATCAGGGGCAGGAAAGGAATTAGCTGTTAGCCTAGGTGTTAATTATATTCCAGCAGGAGGAACGTTCTTGGGCTTACTTAGCAAAGCTTCTGTTCATGAGTCAATCGGATGGGTCGCAAGATTTCCACTAGCAAGTATATATGACTTTACAAAAGTGGTACTCAGTGACGGTAAGACCGTAAGAGCTACACCAGAGACAACACTTATTCAGGTAGATGATCTTGGATATCTGTTTGCAAGAAACCATGCAGGAATATCAGGTACCTATGTCAATGACACACATACAGCAATAGTAAAAACAAGTGACTTTGCTTACCTAGAAACAAACAGAACAATGGGTAAGGCAAAACGTGGCATCAGAGCCATCTTACTGCCAGACCTAAATGCACCGTTACAAGTAGAAGAAAACGGAACACTTTCTCCAGATACAATCAAGTACTTCGAGACAAAGCCCGGTAAGCCATTAGATCTGATGCTGAACTCAGGAGAGATAAGTAACTACCAGGTACTTGTAGATCCTGAGCAAGATGTACTCACTACAAGTAGACTTATTATCCAGGTTAAAATACAGCCTAAAGGTGTTGCAAGAAACATTGTAGTCAACATAGGATTTGCCGTAAACTTAACAGCATAAAAGAAAAGTGAAGAAACTATCTACACTCATATTATTTATATGTCTAGGCTTGTCATTAACGTCACAAGTCAAGCCAAATGATTTCCCAGAAGAGCTGTCACCTACTGATGCTAACTTTGAGATATATTCTCAAAAGGATGGTGTCAATAAGAAAGCCTCACTATTATCTCTAAAGGGATTCTTTACGCCTAAAATCAACACCGTTGTATACATACCTTCTCTAAGCGGTAACGCACAAAACCTAATGGAGTTTGTAAAAGATCCTAATGGTGATGTATGGTATATCAGCAATGATGGCAAGGGAATAATGATGGGTTCTGGAGGAGGTTCTGTAGGACCAGCAGGTCCAGAAGGTCCGCAAGGACTTCAAGGTATTCAGGGTATCGCAGGACCAGTAGGCCCACAAGGCCAGAAAGGGAATCAAGGAATACAAGGACCAGTAGGATCTGACGGGCCACAAGGCCCACAAGGGCTACAAGGAGTGGAAGGACCAAAAGGTGATAAAGGTGATATTGGGGAAGGAATACAGATAGTTGGAAGTGTGCCTGAGCCAGATTCACTAGATGCAAGCTACACTGGAGACATAGGTGATCTAGTAATAGATCAGTCAACAGGTGATGGTTATGTATGGGATGCAACTGTATGGAATAACATAGGTCAGATCAGAGGCCCAGAAGGACCGCAAGGGATCCAAGGAATACAAGGAGTTACAGGAAATACAGGGTCACAAGGGATCCAAGGAATACAAGGAATCGCAGGACCAGATGGACCAGCAGGAGCAGATGGTGCTGATGGAGCGCAAGGTGCAGTCGGTCCAGAAGGACCGCAAGGGATCCAAGGAATACAAGGGCCAGTAGGAGCAGATGGTGCAGATGGAGCAGATGGTGCAGATGGTGCACAAGGAATAAAAGGAGATACTGGAGATCAAGGAATCCAGGGTATACAAGGAATACAAGGTGTTGCAGGAGCTGACGGTGCAGATGGAGTAGATGGTTCAGGAATAACAATCGTAGGCACACTATCTGACAGCACACAACTTGATAATAGCTACACAGGTGATTCAGGAGACATGTACATCATGGATAACAACGGTGATGGCTGGGTGTGGGATGGTACAGTTTGGAATAATGTAGGACCTATTAGAGGGCCACAGGGAATCCAAGGTATTCAAGGAGTCGCTGGTACAGACGGTTCTGATGGTGCAGATGGTGCAGCTGGTGCGCAAGGTGTAAAAGGAGACACAGGAGATCAGGGTATACAAGGTATACAAGGCATCCAAGGAGTCGCTGGTACAGATGGTGTCGATGGTACTCCTACCACAGTTACAGATAGTCCTGAAATAGATTTCACATTAACTGGCTCAGATTTAACAGCAGATATAATTAACGGCTCACTTTTGCCAGCTCACTTAGATAGAACTTACTTAGAGACAGAAGTAGATGGCGTTATAGGAAATGAATTTCAATCTTTCGACAAAGCCCAATTAACTGGCACAACGCTTGAGTTATCATTAACAGACGATGGAGTCACGGATGAGACCATAGACCTATCAATATTGCAAGATGGATTTGAAGCAAATACAGATACCAATGTGTTCAATTCAGATGGGTCGCTAACTGCAAATAGAACTATAACAGCAAACGGAAATAATTTTCTTGTCGGTAGTTTCCTAGTAGAGTCAACAGGTGATGTAGGAATAGGCACTACATCACCAGCACATAAATTAGATGTAAATGGAAATGTAGAACTAGACGGGCAACTCTATATGAATGGCAAGAGAACGGTTACGTCATTAGATGGATTTTTAAGGCTTAACAACTATGGCGATTACGCTAATGGTTTATATACAAACGGAAACATAAGAGTTGATAACGGCAGCTTAGTAGTAAATGAAACAGGTGGAGACAATGATAGTAGATTTGAAGGAGATACTGATCCTGAATTATTGAGAATAGACGCAGGATCAGATCGTATAGGCATAGGAACCAGCGCACCAAGTCAGAAGCTAGATGTAGTTGGGAGTGTGAGAATAAGAGAACAGCTATATGATAATAACAATTCGACAGGAACAGTAGGTCAAGTACTATCAACTACGGCAACGGGAATAGATTGGATTGACGCCACATCAAGCGTACAAGGATTACTAGACAAAACAGCACACGGAGTTACTAGCCTTACTGTAGTAAATTCAGACGGAGATATTGCAGATTCATATAACGCCATATCAAGAAACTTATTTTTAGCTGACGACAATACGAGTGATGTTCTACTCATGAAAAATAGTGAAATGGCTTCCTACCCTTCGCATGGATACACGATTAATGAAACGTACTATTTACAAGAGGATGGAAGTTTAGCGACAACACCAAGTTTTTATCAAAAAATACCAGTTTTTACGGTTATAAATAATGATGTTTTGTATGTGGAGTCTTTGAAACCAGAAGCAAAAAATTACATAGTCAAAAAAGATGATGTGGGGTCAATATATTTAAAAGATAGTGATTCAGTAACTCTTGAGTTTGATACATATTCTAGTTCCAATGTATCAGTAGATTGGGGAGATGGAGTGACGTCATCTATAGCAGTAAATACATCATCAACTCATAGTTACACTTCACCAACTACAGGACGTATAGAAATATCAGATCCATTAGACATAAAGAGTAT